>Ga0302165_10000124_pt1 | contig 32235 bp, 26 predicted proteins | sample I_Fen_E3_2_FD_193499 | JGI IMG/M metagenome (GOLD analysis project Ga0302165, IMG submission 193499) | Peat permafrost microbial communities from Stordalen Mire near Abisko, Sweden - I_Fen_E3_2 | ecosystem: Environmental > Terrestrial > Soil > Wetlands > Permafrost | place: Sweden: Abisko...
ATCGATTTTAAATTCCCGGCATACGATTTTAGATTGTGTGAAACGATATTGGCGAAGTTCAACAATCGGTTATTTTGTTCGCTTATTATTTTATTGGATTGCGTTAATTTTTTTTCCAACAACTTTAAGTAGGTGACATCGGCACCATGAACAAAAAAACCTTTGACTTCGCCGTTGGAAACGTCTGGAAAATAACTAATAATGGTATGCCTTACCTCTCCGCCCGGGATAAGAAATTCTCTTTCAAAAGTTTGAGGTTCACCTTTAAGGACACCTAAGATGTAAGGTAGATTTTTCTCATAAATTGGACCGAGTAATTCTTTGATGGTGATCTGGCCAATCATTTCTTCGCGTGTTATTCCAAACCAATGTCGAAAGGCATCATTGGCGAATTGGCAAACCAGATTTTTGTCCCAGTAAGCAAGCAAGGCAGGAACATGGTCAGCTACTTGCAGGCCAATTGATTCGAGGTTGGTTTTATGAGGTTGCATTTGTTATTTAAAAACGCCATTAGTGGGTACTTTAGTACGTTAAATATAAATGATGCCATACTTACATCAACCAACCACCTTCACCTTCAGCGTTATTCCTTCAGTTCCTATCACTTCAATCGGGTCGCCTTTCTGAACATAGTCTCCTCGTGTGAAGGCATCGTACACTTGGTCATCGATCAGTACTTTGCCGCTGGGTCGCAATACAGTGTGGGCAATTCCAGTCTTGCCGATTAACTCTTTCGAAGAATTGTTTACTGAATAACCGTGTGAAGTTTTTTGTGTATCAGTAAGTGCAATTCGTTTAAACGCTTTGGTTTCTGTAAGCTTTGCTCCGCCAAAAAATAAAAGCAAAACACCAGCTGTCAACCCGCCAACTGCAGAGATGGTGGCCACTACAATATCACCTAGCGGAACAAATTCAAAATTGAAGAAGTCGTTGTTGAGCATGATGAGAATCAATGACCCAACGGTAAGGCCGATTCCTAAAACACCGGCCACACCAAAGCCGGGGATGATAAATATTTCTGCAAGGAGCAAAACAATTCCCATCATCAGAGCGATCACTTCCCAATATTCTGCAAGGCCATTCAGGTAGTAAGGAACGAGATAAAACACCAACGCCAGCATGGAGGCTGCAATCGGAAACACCGCACCGGGAGTTTGCAATTCAAAATAAAGTCCACCAATAATTATTAAGATGAGTAGCCCGCTGATGAATGGATTTATAAAAAAAGAAATGATTTTTTCGGTAGCTCCCAATTCAAAATGGTCGATCTCATAGTTTTCAATCTTGTTGCGCTTTAAAATTTCTTCAATCGAGTTGACTTTGGCTTCGCAATAATGATACTTGATCGCCTCGAGTGTAGTGAATGTAATTACTTTACCCGCTTGCTTGATGCTATCAACCACAACTCGTTCGTCTACCATTCCTTCGGCAATACGCGGGTCGCGATGATTCTCTTCGGCTGTGGAGCGCATAATCGAGCGCATGTACGATTGATATTTATCAGGCGCGGCTTTGCCATCGCCTTCTACTACTGTAGCTGCACCAATGCTCGCTCCGGGAGACATATAAATACTATCGCAAGCGATAGAAATCAATGCGCCCGCGGAGGCAGCATCCGAATTAATAAAAACCCAAATTGGTTTTTTAAAATCCATGATCAGGTCAACAATTTCTTTGGCGTCTGTAAGCACTCCACCATAGGTGTCCATATCCACAATCACATAGTCAGCATTTGTTTCTTCTGCATGTTCGATTGCCAGCTTCACATAGCGCAACATACGCGGATCGATCTCGGCTTTGACGTCCATTACCATTACTTTGGGTTTACCTTCCGAAGCTTTAGCGGAGGGAGGCTTGGTGTCTGGCTTTTGGCTGAAGGCAATTAAGCTTGCGAGAATGGCAATTCCGATAAAAAGTAGTTTTCGCATGATCACAATCGTTGTATTTTTGTATAAAGATAGAATATGGAAAGGAAAAGACTCAAGTTTCAGGTTACCGGTTTCAAGTCAGTTAGTTATGACCGACAACTTGTAACCTGCAACCTGCAACTATTGGTGCTACTTATGTTTTTGCAATTGACTGTGTTTGCTGCACCTGTGGACTCCCTCCGTCTTGAGACTATCAACGGCAAGCAATTCATTATTCATCAGGTAGATCCGAAGGAGACTTTATATTCTATCTCGAGAAAATATGGTGTAGCAGTCGCCTTGATTCGTGAAGAAAACCCAACGGTGGATGCTGGACTTGCCATTGGCCAGATTGTGAAAGTACCCTATACCCCACGAACGAAACCCAAAATTGACAACGCGACAATAACACATAAAGTCTCGGCCAAGGAAACTTTGTACTCTATTTCAAAATTGTATGATGTAAGTGTCGATGATCTGAAGGTCTGGAATAACCTGAAAGATAATTCATTGAGTGTTGGGCAGGATTTGATAATCCGTAAAAAGGGCAAGCCTGAGATGGCAAAGGTACCCGATGTGAAAACCGTTCGGGGTGTGCACATGGTTACCGAAAACGAAACTTTATTTTCTATTTCCAAAATGTATGGAGCCAGCATACAGCAACTTAAAGAATGGAACAATCTTACTTCCGGTGAGCTTAAACCAGGGCAAACAATTTTTGTGCTTCCACCGATGCATGCTTTGTCTGAAACCAGTCGTCCGGCTGAGGGAAACCAAACTGCACCGATAACCAAGCCAACAACCGAGGACATTAAAATTTCAGAATCAGTTATTGGCTCAGATGAAATCCATGAGAAAGGTGCGGCTGAACTTATTGAAGGCACTGATGGCAACCGTAAATATTTAGCGCAGCATAAAACCGCCAAAGTAGGCACCATTATGAAAGTGCGCAATGAAACCACCAACCGCGAGGTATTTGTGCGCGTTGTAGGACCTTTAAGTTCTGAGGGTAATACTGTAATAAAAGTATCCAAATCTGCGTTTGATCGGTTAGGAGCAACCGATTCGAAATTCAACGTGGAATTGATTTATTACAAATAGATTAATGAAGATAGGTTTCATTTTTTGGATAGCCTGTGTTCAACTAAGTTTTGCGCAGAACCTCGTTCCCAATCCGGGGTTTGAAGAATACTTCCAATGTCCAGGTTCTTACAATCCACAAGGCTCTGATAAAAATTTTGCTCCGGGCTGGATTTCACCTACACTTGGCACTCCCGACTTATTTAACCGCTGTAGTTTTGGCAATGCAGGAGTTCCTCATAATTGGGCAGGTGTTGCTCATGCTCACAAAGGATATGGTTATTCGGGCATTTATGCCTGGGTTAACAACAACAACTATCGCGAATATCTTCAGGCTAAATTGATTGATTCACTAGTAGAAGGAAAAAAATATAAAGTAGAATTTTTCTTCCGTCTTTCCGTTTATTCAAAGTATTGTGTCGACCGGATTGGTGCTCTTCTTTCTGATTCGATAAAACATTTGTCGCATGATCGTGTATGGACAGTGGAGCCGTCCTACACGTATGTAATGGATTCTACACTCAGCAAAAATTCCGGGCAGTGGAACCATGTATCCTTTGAGTATGATGCAAAGGGTGGAGAACAATTTATCAGCATAGGAAATTTTTCGTCCGATGATCAACTCCATAAATATCATTTGAATTTTTCTCAAGCCAACGAACCACTGCTCAATAAGGCTGCTTACTATTATATTGACGATGTTTCCGTTATCCCAATGAATACGCCTGTTGCTGAATCAAAAGACCTGGCAAGCAAATCGGTGGTGAAACCAAATGAGGTCTATGTACTGAAACATATCTATTTTGATTTTAACAGGTACGAGCTGATGCCAATGTCCAACGAAGAACTCAGCTTATTGCTTTCCATCATGAAGAAAAACCCAAAATGGAAAGTAGAACTGAGTGGGCACACGGATGATAAAGGTGATAACTTGTACAACTATAATCTTTCCATGAATCGAGCAAAAAGTGTTGGTCGATACTTAGTGCAGAACGGAATAGTTGCCACCAGAATAAAAGCTATCGGCTTCGGAAAACGAAAACCGCTGAAGAAGGAAAGAACAGAAGAAGCACGGGCAATCAACCGAAGAGTGGAGGTAAAGTTCTTGGACAAGTGATCCGGGTTGACTTTCTTTGAGCGAATGAAATGGGTTACTACCTGTTGTCTATTAGTTGCACGTACTTGTTTAGCTCAAAACCTGGTACCCAATTCGGGGTTTGAAGAATTTTCTCAGTGTCCGATCACTTTTAGTACAGACCCTAGACATTTTGGTCCGAACGATTGGAACTCACCTACGCAAGGCACCCCCGACTACTTTAATAAATGTGCGGTGGGCGACATGGATGTGCCAAGAAATTGGGCAGGGGTTTCTTTTGCCCACTCAGGCGTGGGGTACGCAGGCATCTATGCATGGAGTACGGCCAAGCATAGCTATCGGGAGTATGTTCAGTGCAAATTAAAAACTCCACTGAAACCAGGAGCCTTTTATAATCTGCAATTCTATTTCCGGCTATCATCCTATTCTGTGTATGCGATTGATCGCATTGGATTGGCTTTGTCAGAGTCGGCCGTGAAGACTAATCACGACAGTTTATTGCAGATCAATCCAATCCTCACTAAGATTAATAAATTAGAAACACTCACGAATGAATGGTACCTGGCTTCCTCGAAATTTCAAGCAAAAGGTGGTGAACAGTTTTTATTAATCGGAAATTTTTCGGGCAACGATTCTACCGAGAGCATGAAGATCGAATACCGCGAAGGAAAAAGCCTGATGCTTGGCAGCAGCGCTTATTATTATATTGATGATGTCTCTGTTTTGCCAGTTGTAGATTCCTTGAGTGTGATGTCGATGGCAGCAATCAAACCTAACGAAGCGTATGTTTTGAATCACATAAATTTCCAGTTCAACAGCTTCCAACTTTTGCCTTCTTCATTCGCTCAACTTGATTTCCTCGTTTCGGTTTTGAAGAAAAATCCGCTATGGAAAGTTCAGCTCAACGGCCATACCGACGACCAAGGAACGGATGACTACAACCTTACCCTGTCTGCCGATCGGGCAACAAGTGTTGGTGAATATATCAAGCAACATGGCGTTTCAAATGAACGGATACAGACGCACGGGTTTGGCAAACAGAAACCTTTACTCATTGGCGATGATGAACAGACGCGGGCTACCAACAGAAGGGTGGAGGTAAAATTTATTGACCATTGAAAAAAGACAAAAGCCAATACCAACAGGATCTAAAATTATTTCTCGATTCAAAAGTTGATCAATTTAATCGGCCGGAGTTCATCGAATTGGATCCTATTTCCATTCCACATCAATTCAAAAAGAAACAAGACATCGAGGTTGCCGGATTAATTGCTGCAGTTTTGGCGTGGGGGCAACGCGTAACAATTATTAATAAAACAAAAGATTTTCTCAGTCGGATGGATAATTCACCTCATGATTTTTTGTTGAATCATAAACCGAAAGACTTAAAGAAATTCAAGAATTATAAACATCGCACGTTCAATGAAACCGATGCACTTTATTTTATTGAATTCTTAAGCCAGTACTACCAGAACAACGAATCGCTCGAAACTGCATTTGACATTTTACCGGATGATGAGCATGTAGGAAAAGGTCTTGAGAATTTTCATCGTTTATTTTTTAGCCTGGAAGATTTTCCTAATCGAACCAAAAAACATATTTCAACGCCAGAACGGAAATCGGCCTGCAAGCGCATCAACATGTATTTGCGGTGGATGGTGCGCAATGATAACAACGGCGTTGATTTCGGTATTTGGTCAACCATTTCGCCTTCGCAATTAATTTGTCCGTGCGATCTTCATGTAGAACGCGTAGCACGAAAATTAAAATTGATTAAACGAAAGCAAATGGATTGGCAAACTGCAGTGGAATTAACAAATAATTTAAGAAAATTGGATGCCACAGACCCTGTGAAATATGATTTTGCACTTTTTGGATTGGGTGTGATGGAGAAATTTTGATCCCGTTCCTCAAAAAAAATTGATGAACGGGTAACATCCTTGTAAAAATAGTTTTACTTTTCCCCTCAATTAGAAAACGATTGCTCTGGCCATTGCGTATTTCTTACACGTGTAGAAAGATGTCAAATCAGCCATGACCTTTAAACAAAAAATAATTAGCGCATGAATTTGAACGTTGAAGCAGAAAAGAAAAACACCTACGATGCGATCGTAGTTGGCACGGGCATCACTGGTGGTTGGGCCGCGAAAGAACTTTCCGAGAAGGGTTTGAAAACATTGGTTCTGGAGCGTGGCCGCGATGTGAAGCACCCGGATTATCCCACGGCAACATTAAATCCTTGGGAATTGCCAAACGCGAACATGCCTACACAAGAAGACCTGAAAAAGCAGGGAGTTCAGGCTCGCACAGGATATACCATCAGACAGAGTTCCAAACATTGGTTTGTCAATGATCTGGAGCATCCATATACAGAAACAAAACGAGCGGATTGGATGCGAGGCTATCATGTAGGCGGACGGTCCCTTACGTGGGGTCGCCAGAGCTACCGCTGGAGTGACTTGGATTTTGAAGCCAATCTAAAAGATGGCATAGCTGTAGACTGGCCGGTTCGTTACAAGGAAATTGAGCCATGGTACGACTATGTGGAAAAATATATTGGTGTAAGCGGGCAGGTAGAAAACTACCCGGCTTTGCCCGATGGAAAATTTCTTCCTCCGATGGATTTGAATTGCGTGGAGTTGGAACTAAAGAAATCGCTAAAAGAAAAATTTGATCGCCTGTTGACCATTGGGAGGACTGCGCACGCCACTGCGCCACTTCCACATACACCATGGCGAGGGCAATGCCAGTTTAGGGACTTGTGTATTCGTGGATGTCCTTTTGGTGGATACTTTAGCAGCAACTCGTGCACGTTGCCTGCCGCTGAGAAATCTAATAACATGACACTGCGCCCTCACTCTGCCGTGTATGAAATTATTTATGACGAGCAAAAGGGAAAAGCAACGGGAGTAAAAGTGATTGACAGTGAGACGGGGGAGCAACTAGAATTTTACGCAAAAGTAATTTTCCTTTGCGCCTCAACCTTTGCCTCAACCTACATCATGCTTAACTCAATTTCTAAACGTTTTCCTAACGGTTTTGGAAATGACAGCGGTGAACTGGGTTGCAACATCATGGATCACCATTTGGGAGTAGGTGCCAGTGGACAGGTAGAGGGCATGGAAGACAAGTATTATTCAGGACGTAGAGCGAATGGATTTTATATTCCTCGCTATCAAAATATCGGGAAAGACAAGCGTGATTACCTCCGTGGCTTTGGGTATCAGGGCGGTGGTAGTAGACAAGGTTGGGGAAGAGCTGTTGCAGAATTAGCGATTGGCGCTGACTTGAAGGATTATGTTTCTCATCCAGGTAAGTGGAGTATTGGTATGGGTGGCTTCGGAGAAATTTTGCCCGTGCACAGCAACCGCATGACGATCAACCATAACAAAAAAGATAAAAATGGATTGTCGGTGATTGACTTTGATGCAGAGTATAAGGAAAATGAATATAAGATGCGCAAAGACATGGCCAATGATGCTGCTGAGATGCTGGAAGCGGCCGGCGTGAAAAATGTTACCAAGCGTGACCGTGTTGATGGCCCTGGTATCGGCATTCACGAGATGGGAACGGCTCGAATGGGTAGGGATCCGAAAACTTCCGTGTTGAACAAGTACAATCAAGTGCATGCCTGCAAGAATGTATTTGTAACAGATGGTTCATTTATGACTTCTGCTTCGTGCGTGAACCCATCGTTGACCTATATGGCCTTCACGGCTCGTGCTTGTGACTTTGCTGTAAGTGAATTGAAAAAACAGAACTTATAATATTGAATTCTTCAATTGAATAGCTATGAACACATTAATAGATAGAAGAGAGGCACTACGCAAAACAGCCCTGCTCATGGGTGCGGCTGTATCTGCATCAACCGTTTCTGCTTTTTTGTATGGCTGCAAGTCAACCCCTGAGCTGAATTATAAACCGGTCTTCTTTTCGGAAGATCAGGCCCGACTGATAAGTGAAGTGGCTGAAATCATTTTACCAAAAACAGACACGCCTGGCGCCATAGAAGTAGGCGTACCTAATTTTATTGACACCATGGTGAAGGACTGCTACAATGAAGAAGACCAGAAGAAATTCCTGGACGGCCTTGCCCAATTTGAGGAAGCAGCGAAAAGGGAATTAGGCGACTCATTCATTCAAAGCAACGCTGAAAAACAATTGGCCTTTGTGAAAAAAGTTCACGAAGAAGCAGTCAATGCTGCAAAGGTCGATTCTAAATTACCTCGACCCTTCATCTTGAAATTGAAGGAACTTACCATGCTCGGTTATTTCGTTTCTGAACCGGGAGCAACGAAAGTGTTGCAATACATTGCCGTTCCTGGCGCTTATCACGGATGTATTCCGCTGGCTGAAGCAGGGAATGGAAAGGCGTGGGCCTAAAGCTAACTGATTTTGATTTTGAATTAAAAGCCTGTCAATTTTTTAATAAGTTGGCAGGCTTATTTATTTTATATACCTCGAGATTATTTCTCTGATAACTCATCTGTCTCTAGAATATTTTATTAACGCCTTTACTCTTTGCGTGAAAAATAATAAATAGTACTTCGTATCTTGGCTCACGTACCTTATTAAACCTATGTCACATCACGAACTAAAACCTAAGTCTCTTAAGTCGATCATTACCGCTTCATCGGTCGGTACACTCATCGAGTGGTATGACTTTTATATTTTCGGAAGTTTGTCGACCGTTATTGCGTTGCAATTCTTTCCGAAAACTAATCCAACAGCCGGTATCCTTTTAACACTCGCCACTTTTGCAGCCGGATTTGTTGTGCGGCCGTTTGGAGCGTTGGTGTTTGGAAGGCTGGGTGATAAGGTTGGGCGCAAGCATACATTTTTATTGACGTTGATCTTGATGGGTGGCTCGACATTTCTAATCGGCCTTGTGCCAAGCTATGATACCATTGGTTTATTTGCTCCGCTAACTGTTTTACTACTTCGTTTTGTGCAGGGCCTCGCATTGGGTGGAGAATATGGCGGAGCTGCAACCTATGTGGCTGAGCACTCTCCTAAACACGAACGTGGATTTTACACGAGCTTCATCCAAACGACGGCCACGCTTGGACTGTTTGTTTCATTAGGAGTGATTCTTTCAGTTCGTCAAAATATGGAAGCCGATGCATTTAATTCGTACGGCTGGCGAATTCCTTTTTTAGCTTCAGCAATTCTAGTCGCGATTTCGATTTATATCCGTTTGCGAATGGACGAGTCTCCATTGTTTGCAAAAATAAAATCAGAAGGGAAGCTTTCTAAAAATCCAATCAAGGAAAGTTTTGGTAAAAAGGAAAATTTGAAATTAGTTTTGATTGCCTTGTTTGGTGCTACTGCTGGACAGGGAGTGATTTGGTACACGGGACAATTTTATGCGCTCTCTTTTATTCAAAAGACCTGTAACATTGAATTCGTTCAATCGAATTATATTATTGCTACGGCTCTGCTCATCGCAACGCCGTTATTCATTTTCTTCGGTTGGTGGAGTGATCGAGTGGGAAGAAAGTACATCATCATGACGGGAATGATTTTGGGTGTTGTATTATACCGACCGATTTATCAGAAGATGTATGCGGTGGCAGACATTAGCAAGAAAGTTGAAATCGAAAGTTCGCGCACTATTGAAAGGCAACACTCCATCAAATCCAATGGTGACACTGTTGTTGTCAACACGTTGAATAAAGTTTACTCCGACAAAACCATTTTACTTGAAACAAAGAAACGAACCGTTTCAAAAGACAATAAAGTTAGTGAAGAGGTTAAGAAAGAAACATTGTTGTCGGGCGAAACCTATTGGTGGATGGTTGCTTTGATCGCGATTCAGGTAATTTTCGTGACGATGGCGTACGGACCAATCGCAGCGTTCTTAGTTGAATTGTTTCCGACTAAAATCAGATACACCTCCATGTCGTTGCCTTACCACATCGGCAATGGAATTTTTGGTGGGCTCACACCATTGATTGCTACCAGTCTTTATGAGTTCAGCAAAACAGAATCGAATCCTGCTGGTGATCCGGTTGCTGGACTTTGGTACCCGATCATTGTCGCTGGAATTTGCTTTGTGATTGGAATGATTTTCTTGACCAACAAAAAGAGCGAGCATCACAACGAATAACTTCTCCACAAGGCTCTTGAGAGGACGTTTGACTTTGCTAACTTAATGTGTATTTCTTTGCGCCTTTGCGTTTAAATTTTTACAGTGGCAAAAAAATCAACATGGACAACCATCGGCAAGCGGAAGATCGAACTCTCCAATCTGGAAAAAGTTCTTTTTCCTGAAGATGGTATTGTCAAGGCCGAAGTGATTGAATACTATTTGAAGATTGCGCCTACATTATTGACACATGTTAAAGGTCGCGCGCTTACGTTGATTCGTTTTCCCGATGGTGTGGGAGGAGAAATGTTTTATCAAAAGAACCGGCCGGAGTGGGCGCCTGACTGGATTGAATTTGAAGTGCTGGGCAAAGAGAAAAAAGATTACATCATCGCGACCGAGCCTGCGTCTTTAGTGTGGCTTGCGAATCTCGCCGCACTTGAATTGCATCAATTACACAGCCGCAAACCGAATTATGAGTTTCCAGATTACATGGTGTTTGATCTTGACCCACCCGAAGGATATACTTTCTCAAAAATTACGGAGCTCGCTTATGAATTGAAAGGCCATGTGGAAAGTTTTGGTTACACAACTTTCGTAAAGACAACAGGAGGAAAGGGCGTACACATTTGTTGCCCGCTCGAACCAAAAGCCGATTTCCATGCGGTGTTTGAAGCCGCACAGTTGATCGCCACACCTTTTGTAGATAAAAATCAAACGACCACAACGCTCCACATTAAAAAAGAAGCGCGCAAAGGAAGAGTGTTGATTGATATCTATCGCATTCGTTCTGGTCAAAGTATTGTGTCGCCCTACAGTTTGCGTGGACGCAATGGTGCACCTGTTTCTATGCCACTATCATGGGATGAACTTTCCAAACTAAAAGATCCTAAAGAACACAACATCAACAACGCAGTAGAAAAAGTATTGCGTGATGGCGATGCTTGGGAAGGAATGGATGCGTATGCCGTAGAGATTCACACACAACGAAAGAAAACTGTTGCTAAAGAATTACCTGTCAACAAAAAGAGAAAGACGCCGGCACAACTAGAGTCGTACGAAAAGAAACGCGACTTCAAAAAAACTTCAGAACCCAAACCTCAAATCGACATTAGTGGAGGGAATAATTTTGTGGTGCATCGCCATCATGCTACGAATTTGCATTATGATTTGCGCCTGGAACAAGATGGAGTTTTAAAATCGTGGGCTGTGCCTCGAGGGTTGCCTCCGCATCCCGGTGTAAAAAGATTAGCGGTACAAACTGAAGATCACCCGATGAAGTATCTCACCTTTGATGGAAAAATTCCGAAAGGCCAATACGGTGGTGGCGATATGTGGATTTATGCGTTGGGAAAATACCAAATCACGAAAGACAAGAAGGACGGTTTTTATTTTCGACTTAGCAGCAAAGAAGTTTCAGGTGAGTATCGCATTTACAAAATCAAGAACAAAGAATTTTTGCTCGAGCGTGTGGACGAACCACAAATCAATTATCTCCACATGGATGTAGAGCCCATGCTCTCTGCCAGTGCGGATGTGCCACCACTCAATGATGACTACATCTATGAAGTGAAGTGGGACGGCATCCGCGCACTCGTGTATCTGGAAGACGGACAAATACGAATTACGAGCCGAAATAAAAATAACATCACCAAACAATTTCCTGAACTGCTCGATGCCAAATCATTTCGCGCCAACTGTGGTGTGTTTGATGCTGAGATTGTTTGTCTCGATGCAACGGGCAAGCCTGAATTCAAAAAAGTTATTCACCGTCTCCAAACTTCAGGCGATTCCAACATTCAGAAATTGAGCAAGACCAGTCCTTCTTATTGTTATATTTTCGATTGCCTTTATCTTGATGGACGAAGTTTGGTGAACGAGCCGCTCCTCAAACGAAGAGAGTGGTTGAAAGACGCCATCCACACCAGCAAAGCCTACCGCATCAGCGACATCGAAGAAGACGGCCAACTGCTGCTCGATGCTGCACGGGCGCACGCACTCGAAGGCATCATGGCCAAGCGCAAAGACAGCAAGTACCTGCCCGGCAAGCGCACCGATGCGTGGGTGAAAATAAAAATCCGCAACACGCGCGAGGTAGTGATCATCGGCTACAACGCCGGCAAGGGCAACCGCGCCAGCGCCTTTGGCGGACTGCACATTGCAGAGCGCGATGGCGATGAATTGATTTACCGCGGCAAAGTGGGCAGCGGCTTTGACGATGCCACGCTCAAAGAAATTTTTTACGACATCAAAAAACTGAAAGAGATAAAAAAACCTATTCCACAAAAAACGCTGGACGACAAAACGAGCAAGTGGGTAGAACCCACACTGATTGCCGAAGTCACCTACGCCTCACTCACCTCCGACAAAATTTTCCGCGAGCCGGTGTTTGTGAGAATGCGACCGGATTTGAGTGACGGTATTTCTTATCTTTGATGAATGAAAAAACGGAAACAAATCAAGAAAAAATCAACAGAACTTGATGTAGATTTCATTGGAGGAGAGAGATCCTTGACCAAGGATGAAGAGATTGCTATCAGCAAATACATTCGTGAATACAAAGCAAAGCACACTCACAAACAAGCTGCAACAAAACACACAAGACAAGCAACTGCAAAAAAGAAAGCTGTTGCATGAGTCACTCACCCCCGACAAAATTTTCCGCGAGCCGGTGTTTGTAAGGATGCGACCGGATTTGAGTTGATGAAGTATGAAGCATAGCGAGAACACGCGCTAGGTTATTATTCTTTCCTTATAAATTCGGAATGTAAATATCAAACCGTGCGCCGACACCTAACTCTCCCGAAGCGGTGATAATTCCATTGTGGTTTTCCACAATCCTTTTGCAGATGGCGAGCCCCATGCCGGTGCCCTCGTATTCTTTATGGCTGTGAAGTCGTTGAAATATCTCGAAGATGCGTTCGCCATACTGCTGATCAAAACCAATGCCATTATCCGAATAGATAATGTGACTATACGTTGCTGTTGGTGACAGTTTTGTATTATTAAGTTTGTCGCCAGTTGCGATTTCATTTTTGATTTGAATACGCAAAGCAATTAGCGGCTTTGAAAACTTCAGCGAGTTGCCAATAAGATTGCTGATAAGTTGGCGAAATTGAAATTGAATAATGGTGGCTTCGCCCAGATCGCCTGTTTCTATCGTTGCTTTCTTTTCATGGATACGCTCTTCAAAATCTTTTTTCACTTCATCCACAATTAGGTTAAGTTTTACTTTTTCAAACTTACGGTCGAGATTCTTGGCGCGAGAATAGGTAAGCAAATCTGCGATGAGTGCCTGCATTCTTTTCGCAGCAGCTTGGGCGCGCTGAAAATATCCTTCACTAGCTTCAGATAGTGTGTTGTCGGCATCGCTGAGAATAAGGGACATGAAACCTTGAATTTTTCGCAGCGGTTCCTGTAAATCGTGGCTGGATATATACGTTAACATGTTCAAATCCTTGTTAATATTTTCAAGCTCAACGTTTTTTAATTGTAACTGAGTTGTCTTCCGTTTTAATTCCATCCGACTTTTAGTGTGAATAGTAAGATCAGTAACGATAATACTCAAAACAGGAATGCCCTCAATGAACAATACATTGAATGCCATTAGCACTGGCACTATTTTTCCCTCTTTGGCAAGCAAACTAACTTCATTCTGCGAATTGCCCTGCCAGCCCAGTTTAAATAAGGTGTTAAAAGATCCAACCGATGAACCATCGATGTAGGTCTTAAAATTTGTTCCAATTACTTTTTGCAGGGGGAGGTCAATCAGGCGGGCAAAAAACGAATTGGCATATAGAATGATTCCGTCTTCGTTAAGTGTCACTGCCCCTTCATGCATTTCTTCAATTAATATCCGGTAGATTTTATCCGATGTCTTTTCGGTATAAACTTTAAGATCGGTTGCTTCAGCGACAACCCACGCATCAATTTTTCCGCTTTTAATGGCACCCATTGATTCCTTATCGGTTCGAAGCAATTCGTGAAGCTCTTCATTTTTTTTTCGCAGCTTTTCAATTTCCTCCAGAAGATAATGCTCAGTTTTTTCCATGCTCTTAAAAAATGATCGTACGATTCGGGTGTTGTTGCATAAGATCAGTTGTTGCTCAAGTGAAGTAGTTGCAATACTTTATCCGTATTCGAGAGATCACCGATCAGCTTTTCTTCCGGCAATGGAAATTTCTTGATCAAAAGGGGTATTGCAATTATCCCTTTGGTCAATGCTAAACCTGGTTGTTGGTAAATATCAATGATCTCCAGTTCATACCTGCCCTCGAGGTATTTCTCGCAGATTACATTTATATTTTCGATGGCACGCAAAGAGTTGGGCAGAATCCCAGTTACAAATAACTGAAGCACGTAAACTTCGGCTTGGTCGTCAACTTTTTTTCCATTGGTCCTTTTCGGTGTTTTACTCAACATAGCTGAATTGGATTTGCACGTTGCGTTTTGCCATTTTGCCCTTTATTTCCTTGCACTTTCTTTGTATTCATTTTTTTCTTTGGAAGTAGATAAGTTTTCGCGCTCCATATAACCTCTTTTTGAGCTCCCATTATTCCTTGCATCGGTAATGTCGGCTAATCCAACTCCTTTATTGGTAATACTAAAACTGCGCACTTCGTTAGAGTGCGCCATACCTCGCGATTTCATGATACACAAACTCCGGGTGCGTGTATAATCCACTTCTATATCCTGCACCATCAGCCAGGTATCCACCATCGATGAAATCCCTTCATCACTGGGATTGCGCTCAATTGACCCCACCGTAATGGCTGCAGTAAACATGACGGTGATATGCTCCAATTTTAAGTAATCGACAAACCGGGTGAGCATAGAGCGGATGTCGCTGTTGGGACCTTCGGTCATTAAGTTGGTGATCGGATCAAGGATAACTACCGAGGGCGTTACTTCATTTATAATCTTTTTGATGGCGATAAAATGCAACTCCAGGTTTTGAAGTGTTGGCCTGGCATAATAAAAATGCAATAAGTTGGATTTGATGAACGGATCTAGCACTACGCTAATCGATCGCATGTTTCTTATTATTTGGTTAGGCGCTTCTTCAAACGCACACAACAGACAATGCTTCTTAGCAAGGCAAACGCTTTTGGCAAAAACTGCGGCAAGGCTAGTCTTACCTGTGCCAGCCGTGCCTGACACAAGAATGCTGCTACCTGCATAAAAGCCCTTTTCACCCAGCATTTTGTCGAGACTCATTATGCCAGACGAGATTCTTTCAGTACTTGATTTCAGATCGAATGCTTCGGATGCGACAGGAAAAACAACCATGCCTCTCGAATCAATGATGAAGGGATATTCATTGGTGCCATGATGAGAACCCCGGTATTTAACAATGCGTATTCGCCTTACCGCAATCTGATTGGTCACTCGATTGTCTAAAACAATGACACAATCAGCTACGTATTCTTCCAACCCCTGGCGTGTGAGAAGGTTTTCACCAACTTCTGCTGTGATGATAGCCGTTACTTTCTTTTCTTTTAGCCAGGTGAGAAGTCTCTTAAATTCTGAACGAAGTACATCATGTTCGAGACTATAAAAAAGTGTATCGAGTGAATCAAGCACCACACGCTTAGCTTTTACTTTAGTGATGGCTTGGGTAAGCCTTACAAATAGACCTTCAAGATCATACTGACCTGTTTCCAATCCTTCATAAAAGTCAACATGAACATGCTCTAGATAGAGCTTATTCGCGACAATATGTTTATTCAAATCATATCCCAATGATTTCACATTGGTTTCCAGCTCACTTATATTTTCTTCAAATGACATGAACACACCAGGCTCATTAAACATGACGATTCCGTTTACCAGGAATTCCATGGCCATAATGGTCTTGCCGCACCCGGTGTTGCCCATCACCAGCGTAGGTCGGTTTTTGGGCAGCCCCCCGTTCGTAATTTCATCCAACCCAGAGATGCCTGTGATAGATCGGGGAAAGCTAAACTTTGTTTTTTTTGGTTTACTGACTTTTAGCATACCGATGTTATTTTGTTTTACCTTTTTATAAGAGGTACATATTCAAACTGCGAGAGTACAAATTTTTCGCGAGGGGGTTTAGCAAAATCACTTTCCCCTAAAAGGGTGAGCACATACTGGAGCATTTTTCGCAGTTCTGCGAAATCCGTTTTGCCTACATAATAATGCGCCCCTTTGTGATAAAGAAAATCCGCCACGTGCATGTCCATAGAAGTGGAGTAAATGATCACGGGAAGGTGTTTTAGTTTTTCATTCTGCTTTATTTCCTGGAGACACTCCCGGCCATTTTTCTTGGGCATGTTCAGGTCAAGAAAAAGAAGATCGGGTAGGTGGCCAACGTTATCCGAAAGATAGACCATCAATGCTGCGCCATCTTCCACGGTGGTAAGCCGGGCTGGAATCGGAGACTTCTCAACTACCTTTTCAAAGAAGAAACGGTCATCGGCATCATCATCGGCCAGCAGGACATGGAACGTCTTATTCATTTTTATTTATTAAGTCCTCAATTAAGAAAACAGGCAATACAGCCTGTTGCTTTGTCAAAGCTGAAGTCTTTCCTTCTCAAGAATATTATATTCTTCTCTTGATTTCTTACAAAAATCACACATTTGAGAAATACAGCGATTTTCCAATAGGAGCTTGCGACTGGCAAAAGTCACGCCTCACTCACCCCCGACAAAATTTGTTTGTGAGGATGCGACCGGATTTGGGTTGACGTTTTGATGAGAAGATGAACATTTTTTTGACCTTTATGTCGTATTTTTGGGTAGTGATTAGGCACAAGAAAATACTAGTTGACATTGAGATTGATAAGTTGACGAACTCGATTGAGAATGCAGTTTCGGGTGATATTTTTGACACCGAAATCTTTGGACTTTCTGCCAAAGATGGCAAACAGATAAACGAAAATGATTGGCAGTTTAAATGGCAAGAGCAAGTTAAACTCACTAGCAGAGAGACTTACAAACTTGTTATCAAGAATAATCCAAACATCATTCAAGGGTTAATAAGTTTAAGTGATCAAAGCGATCATATTTATATGCACCTAATTGAAAGTGCAAAGTTTAATAAAGGTCTGACAAAAATTTACGCAGGCGTTCCCGGCAACTTAGTTGCCTTTGCTTGCAAACTCTCTTTTGAGAAAGGGTATGACGGCTACCTTGCTTTTGATGCCAAGACGGCCTTAATCAAGCATTATCAAGAGACGCTTTATGCAACACACTTTAAGGGAACGAAAATGATGATTGAAACACCGGCAGCGAACAGATTAATTAATCAGTATTTTAAAAAATAAGATTATGGGATTGATAAGAGAACCAAAAAATGTTGACTTCACGGTCATTGATAAACCATGGACGGAGAAAGAACGAAAAGAGTTCAGCGCTTTTATCAAGTTGCGCAAAGAGCAAAGGAAAAAGAGGAACAAACGAACTACAACAACTTCACGAAAGAAACTTGTTGCCTAAGCTATTTAGGAAAATCTCCAAGATGAAAAAGAAATCAACAGAACTTGATGTAGACTTCATTGGCGGACAAGGTCAGCTGACAAAAGCCGAGGAGCAAGCAATCAGCGAATTCATTAAAGCCAAGAAATTAGAGAAAGCCAAAAAGCAAATTCGCAAGACTAAACCTATGCAAAAGAAAAGAGTTGTAGCATAAATAAAAATGGGACACATCAAAGAACCAGCAGGCATCGATTTTGTAGTAGACCCGACACCACTAACAACGAAAGATAGAAAAAGGATCAGTGAAATAATTGCTTACTACAAAGCAACCGGGCGAAAAATGACCCACGTAAAATCACCGCTACGAAAAAGAGTTACCAGTAAAAGAAAGAAAATTGTTGCTTAAGCAATTCTCTCTGACAAAATTTTTCGTGAGCCTGTGTTTGTGAGAATGCGACCGGATTTGAGTTGAAGTAGTATGCGTCATGGCGCGAGGCGCGCCACCGGGCTGTCGGCAGTCGCCAGCCTTCTTCGGCCCGCCAGCCAAAGTGCAACGAAGGCTGGGCTCCAACAATGCCTCCATCCCTTGCCGAGATAATAATAACCTGTAGATTTATTACCTGAAATAAACTTTATGAAGATCACAGCAATTGGAGTTCAGAATGTAAGAGGATTCCGGCTAATCCCCCCGACTGCGTTATCGAAAACAATAAATATTTTTATAGGACCTAACAATGCGGGTAAAACAACGTTGTTAAATGCAATATTTCATATTCAACATCAATCTCTTTTTCAGCACGATATTACTCTAGGCCAAACATCAGGTGAGGTTAGATTATTTACTGAAGGTCAGCATCCGCCAATTATTATTTCCAGAGAAATTAATGCAATTGTATTTAGATTGGAAAGTAACCAACGCTACTTTGAAAATAGGAATGGTGCTTCATCTGGATGGACTAATATTCCTGAGCAAGAACCAAATAATTTGATCTATCCTTACTTGTCAAAAAGAAAAACTGCAGGCTACAATGATACTATTAATGAGGCGAACGCGAATTCAGTTACTGGGAATTTTACAAACTTGTATTCAAAAATTGATCGACTTGTAACTCCTCAATTTCAACCCGGTAACAAACAATATGTAGAGGCTTGTGATGCTATTTTGGGATTTCAGGTTTCATCTCTGGCAAAAGGCGGAGGTAAACAAGCTGTTTACTTTGTTCATAATCTAGAGCATATTCCACTAACTTCAATGGGTGAAGGCGTTGCTAATGTCCTTGGATTGATAACAGACTTATGTGTTGCAGATCAAAAGATATTCTTAATTGAAGAGCCTGAGAACGATATACACCCCAAAGCACTTAAGGCTCTTTTAAAACTGATTGTTGAAAAATCTAAGACAAATCAGTTTTTCGTCTCCACTCATTCAAACATAGTGATGAAATATTTGGGCTCTGCAGAAAGCTCTAAGATATTTTATGTGAGCAGTAAGATAGGAGTTGACGAGGAGCGACAGAAGCTTTTTATATCTTCTTTAAAAGAAGTATCCAATGATCCAGTTGAGAGACGGCATGTGTTAGAAGAATTAGGGTATGACTTTTTTGATTTTGATTTATGGTCCTGTTGGCTATTTCTGGAGGAATCGTCAGCTGAAGTTCTAATAAAGAACTACTTCATTAGCTGGTTTGTAAAGCCATTATTGAATAAGATTAGAACTTTTGCTGCCGGAGGAGCCTCTGAAATAATTCCAAAATTTGAGGACTTTGATAAACTGTTTATTTTTCTCCATTTAGAACCAACTTATAAAAACAGGGTTTGGGTAATTATCGATAAGGGAGAAGAGGAAGATAAGATCATTGAAAAAATGAAAACCAAATACTCTAGTTCTGGATGGAGTCCATCAAATTTCACTCAGTTCTCTGAATATGATTTTGAAAAATATTATCCAAGCAGGTTTCAGGAAAAGGTTTCTGCCGTCTTAAGTATGGATAAACTGAATAAGCGTAAAGCAAAGAAGAACCTTCTTGATGAGGTACTGAATTGGATAAAGGAGAATGAGGATACAGCCAAAGAAGAATTTAAAGAGAGTGCAAAAGAGGTTTTAGATAAGTTAAAGCTGATTAATAAAGAAATCAATAAATAATCAATGCTCACTTTTGTTGATCCTCTTGACCAACAATATTCTTAACAACTCCTAAGCCGCTCCACCCATTTTAAACAATGCAAGAATCCAACTTTGATTCCATCGCAAATAGCCTAACCCTAAGAGTAACACCAATGTTGTAATGGTAATAGCTGATGTTCGCCATATTTCATGATTTCAATCCAAGACAAAAAATCAATTCGCAAGCGAATTTATAGGTTTTTAGCCCTTTTCAGGCCTTGCCGACCTCCGCACGCACGGCCGGTGCGCTCGCCCGGATGATCGGTGCGTACTGTAAAATGGCTCGTGCCACCGCCCGGATGATCCGTGCGCACTACATAATGCTCCGTGCATCCGCACGGAAGAATCGTGCCCACTACAAAATCATCTGTGCCTTCGCACCGATGATCGGTGCGGGCTGCAAAATGATTGGTGCGGCCGCACGAGTGACGAGTGCGCACTGCAAAATGATCGGTTCCACCGCACGGAGAACACACGCGCACTACAAATCTCTTGCATCGCTTGGCATATATAAAGGAACGATTGCTGATAGCACTGACCGCAGGCAGCGGATGCTTGGTTCCCTGAACACTGAAGGCCCGTGCGCACACAAGGATGACCTATGAAGTTCACCTTGTCACTCGTCTGCCTTTGTGATCTTCTTGACCAACAATATTCTTAACAACTCCTAAGCCGCTCCACCCATTTTAAACATTGCAAGAATCCAACTTTGATTCCATCGCAAATAGCCTAACCCTAAGAGTAGCACCAAGGTTGTAATGGTAATGGCTGATGTTCGCCACACGTCATGACTGATCAACGTATAAGTCGCTCCAGCCATAACCAGCGAGAGCAGTAATGCTCCACTCGTTGCCGTTACAGGAAACAAAAGCAAAATGGCGCCAATCAATTCCATGGATGCTATTGCGGTCACTAACCAATTTCCATATCCCCACTCGCGAAAATGACCAACGGTCACTTCATGCCCTGAAAATTTTCTGTAGCTGACGTAAACAAAAAAAAATGCTAAGAATAAGGTGAGTATCCACACACCGATTTTATTGGTTGCCATAATTTTGATTTTTAATTAGGGCAAAGATCAATACAGTCACGAAGAATTTTCTTATCAAATGATAAGAAAGCTATTTTCTTTTTTTAACGGACCGTAAGCGGCTTAACGAGATAGGAGTGATGCCGAGGTAGGATGCAATATGATAAGCAGGCACCAATTGCTCCAGTTGTGGATTTTCTTTGAGGAGTAACTCATAACGTTCTTTTGCCGAGAGCGTGAGCAACTGGTACTCTTTTTCTAATTTGTACATCAACAGATTGTGAGCATGGGCATAACCAATCTTTATCCAAAAAATATTCTTGTTCATTAATTCTTTAGACTCGCGATAACTCATAATCAAAACTGTGCTATCGGCCATCGCCTGGATGGAAACATTGGAAGGCTTGCCTGAAGCCAGATCATAATAGGATCCTGTGAATTGACCGGGGAAGCAAAATGTTTTGTTGTATTCCCGACCTGCCTTATCGGTATAAAATTCTCTGAATGCTCCACGCACTACGAAAGCAATGTGCTTTGCTATGCTTTTTTGTTTTAAGAAGAAATCATTTTTCTTAAAGACTTTCAATGTGAATAACCGCTCAAGTTCAGGCAAGTCTCTATCCGGTTCCCCGGCGAGGTGCAATAAAACTTTCTTTAAATCTTCAAGCCCTTCCATTGGTGTAATAAGTTGAATGGACAATTTATAAATAATTACCTTTTTAATGGGGAAGGCGAGTAACCTTTGTCTGAATTACGAGTAATTATCTTAAGCACTTGCAACTTTCATAACACGATGATCATCTTTGATTAAGCCAAACCAACCTTGCCATGCTAAAAAACTATATTCTCACCGCCATTCGCTCACTGCTGCGCAGCAAAGGTTTTTCAATTATAAATATCCTCGGCTTGTCGATCGGCCTTGCCTCGTTCATCCTCATTACACTGTATGTTTATCATGAATTGAGTTTCGATCGCTACCATGCCAAGGCCGACCGTATTTTCAGGATCGTGGAGAACCTTCGTACGGAGAATGAAATACTATTCCAGTCCACCAGTTCACCACCTATGGGGCCGAGCTTGCTCAAGGATTTTCCGGAAGTAGAAAATTATGTGCGTTTTCAACAATGGAACTTATTGGTAACGAAAGACGATAAAGCATTTTACGAACCGGATTCCTACATAGCGGACAGCACGGTGTTTGATGTGTTCTCTTTTCCATTGATCAAGGGCAATCCTAAAACCGCTTTAATAGAACCTAACTCGGTGGTGCTCACGGAGTCGATGGCCAAAAAATATTTTGGAGAGGCTGATCCTGTAGGTCAGTTGCTGAAGATGGATGACGATCAATACAAAATCACTGGAGTTGCAAAAGATGTTCCTGAGAATTCACATTTCCAATTTAATTTATTGATCTCATTTAGCACATGGAGTTCACAGAACAAACAGAATGAAATGAGATCTTGGTTTTGGAACGGCTTTCATACTTATGTTTTACTCCGCGACAAACAAGCAGTGGCAAAAGTGCGCGAAGGTATGGCGGGATATATAAAACGTAATGTCGAAAAGGGCGGCATGTATTACGAAGACCTGCCGCTGCAACCACTCCCATCTATTTATCTTGAGACACCACGCTCGTGGGAAAACGGCAAGCGTGGGAGCATCAACAACATTTATATCTTGTCTGCGATTGCTGTGTTTATCCTTGTGATCGCGTCGTTTAACTATGTTAACCTTGCCACAGCGCGCGCTTCACGGAGGTTAAAAGAGGTTGGTCTTCGCAAAGTATTGGGTGCGCAGCGCAGAGCACTCATCGCACAGTTTTTGGGCGAGTCGATTATCGTTAGCGCTGTCTCTTCGGTGGTTGGCGTTGCCCTGGCCTGGCTCGCCCTTCCGGTGTTCAATGAACTTTTGGAAACATCGCTTAACTTTTCTGTCTTCACAAGTCCGCTCTACTTTGTAGCAGCAGTGGCTTTGCTGGCATTTGTCTTAGGGCTGATGTCGGGTGCTTATCCGGCGCTTGTCATCTCCGGTTTTCAACCGTTGCAAATATTCCGACCGGCTGTAAGTGGCATGTTCAGTCATCAGCGTTTTAGAAAGGTGTTGGTCACGGCGCAGTTTGTGATTTCAATAACATTGGTAGCCGGCACGTTGCTAATGTTCAACCAGCTCACCATGGTGCGCTCTCGTGATCTTGGCTTTACGAAAGATGCAACGATTGTTTTACCTACGAATGGAGATACCGTGATCACAAAACATCTTGAAGCAGTCAAACACGAGTTAATGAAAGTAGATGGGGTGATCTCGGTTGCAGGCTCAAATACAGTGCCAGGCCAGTCGACCACTAATTGGTATTCAGAGATTGAAATCACTGAAGGTAAAATGTCTCCAACGAACATCAATACGAATATGATTGATCATGATTTTATTCCGGGATATGACATTAAAATAATTGCGGGTCGCAACTTCTCACGCAATAATAAAGCGGATGACACCACGGCTTTTCTCATGAACGAAACTGCGGTGAAAGATTTTGGCTGGACTTCGGAGAAGGCTATTGGAAGGAGAGTGAACCAGGGAGGACGCAATGGAACAGTGATCGGTGTCACCAAAGATTTTCATTATTTGTCGCTTCACCATGCTGTTGAGCCGTTGCTGCTAAGACTAACCAATAGAGTGAGTAAGCTCTCCATTCGTTTGAAATCGGACAACATTCCGGCAACGGTTGATCGTGTTGGAGAAACATGGAAGACACTTGCACCAACGCTGCCTTATACGTTCAACTTTCTGGATCAACAGTACGACAAACAATACAAGGCTGATGCACAACTTGGAAGTGTGGCCAGCGTATTCTCCGGTCTTGCGATTTTGGTTGGCTGTTTAGGATTGCTTGGGCTAACCTCTTTTTCAGTGGAGAGACGTGTGAAAGAAATCGGTATTCGCAAGGTATTAGGTGCTTCGATACAAAATGTAATGGTGTTGATAGCACGGGAGTTTATCGGGCTCATCGGTATAGCGTTTTTGGTTGCTGTTCCGATCACCTTTTACCTGGTGAGTAAGTGGCTTACCAATTTCAGTGAGCATATTGCCATTGGTGCATGGCCTTTTGTAGCGGCCGGACTTTTCGTACTGACGATTGCCTGCCTTACCATTAGTTGGCTTTCGTTTAATGCTGCTTCTTCCAATCCAACGCAGGCACTTCGGAATGAATAGAAAGTAAATTGATTTCTATATGTGGCGTCAGGTCTTTCGACCTGACGCCATTTAAAAAAAATCAAAGCAGTGTTCCGTGCATAATCAAGAATGCAATAGAGAAGTAGATCACAAGCCCTGTAACATCCACCAGCGTAGCAACAAAAGGCGCAGACGAGACAGCAGGATCGGCACCCAATTTTTTGAGTATCAATGGAAGCATGGAGCCTGACAAAGTGCCCCAGAGCACAACCCCCACCAATGAGAATCCAACAACAAAGGCGACAAGCAGCCAATGTTCACCATAAATATTGGAGAACAAAGTCCAAATGGTAACGCGAGTAAAACCGATTATGCCAAGTACCGAGCCAAGGAAAAGACCGGATAAAAATTCCCTTCGCATAACTTTCCACCAATCGCGAAAGGTGACTTCACCCAATGCCATCGCTCGAATAATTAATGAAGAAGCTTGCGAGCCCGAATTGCCGCCACTTGAAATGATGAGTGGCACAAATAATGCGAGCACCACTGCCTTGGCGATTTCACCTTCAAAAAATCCCATTGCTGTTGCTGTGAGCATTTCACCCAAAAAAAGAACGATGAGCCATCCAGATCTTTTCTTCATCAATTTTAAAAAAGGAATTTTCATATAGGGTTCGTCGAGCGCTTCAACACCACCAATCTTTTGAATGTTTTCCGTTTCTTCTTCAACCGCCAAACGCAACACATCATCAATCGTAACGATACCGATCATGATTCCGGCGTCATCAATCACAGGTAAGGCTACTCGATTATTCTTGCGGAACTCCTGGATGGCAGTTTCCTCGTCGTCTGTAACTTTCAGCGAGTTGAACTTATTGTCCATGATGTCCTGGACTTTGTTATCGGTGGCAACGAGCAGAAACTCCCGTATTCGTATATCATCCAAAAGGTGCCCATCATCATCGATAACATAAATCACATTGATGGTTTCCTTGTCTTTGCCATGAGCTCTTATATGATCCAAAACCTGTTGCACAGTCCAGCCAGGGCTTACGACCAGGTATTCGGGAGTCATTAATCGCCCGACACTGTGCTCAGGGTAGCCGAGTTGGTTGAGTGTGATGATTCTTTCTTCTTCAGAAAGCAACTGAAGCAAATCTTTTACGAGAATGCTTGGTAGTTCCGACAAGAATTGAGTCCGGTCATCCGGTTGTATTTCATTTAATATTTTCGCTGCCTGCTCGTGAGGTAAGTTTTTAATGATTTCTTTTTGCGAGGAGATATCCAAGACTTTGAATGTCTTGATCACCATGATGTAGGGGAGAATGGTAAACACAAATGCTTTGTCAGAGCCCTGCAAGTGGTAGATCAGGTCAGCAATCTCTGGCGACTGCCAATTCATCATGAGTGACTTTAATTCCTCTGTATTTCTTTCCTTGATCGCAGACTTTACTTTCCGCTTGTTCAGCTTTCGTTTCATTTTAATTAGTTTCTATTTATGATCCCAAGTTACTCAAACCTTTAAACCGTAAACAGAAAATGAGATTGATATAAAAAGGCTAGCCTTTTCTATGAACGGACTAAGTAAATTCATGACTTTTTAAGTCCTATTACATATAATGATGTAATCTTAAGAGAATATGTTTAACAAGTCTATCGCTTTGTTTTTCTGGCTGACCATTTCATCCCTCCAACTTTTTTCACAAGTTGTAATAACGATCGATGCTTCTGCAAGCACCACACCAATATCACCATACATTTATGGAAGGAACAACTCCTTATCAGGTAATCCGGGCAGTAGTTTTGTAGTCAACTGGACGCAGTTAAAGGATGCTGGTGTAACCATGTTTAGAGAGAGTGGAGGAAACAACGCAACAAAACACAATTGGAGAAAAGAGATATCCAGTCACCCGGATTGGTATAATAATGTTTACGTAGACAATTGGTCTTTTGCTGCTTCATCATTGCAATCAAACATTCCAGGCGCACAGGGCATGTGGGCTTTTCAATTGATAGGAAAAGCCGCCAAAACGAAGACAGTCAATTTCAATGATTGGGGTTTTAATGGTTCGCTGTGGTGGAATGGAGTTAATCAGAATCTTGCCGGTGGAGGAAAATCTAATCCGGCAACGTGGGCGAGCGTAACTAATCCATCGGCAGCTAGTAACAAGGCGGCTCAGGAAGGAGACATCACTCAATATTTACAAAATTGGACGGCCGATTCAACCACGCTGATCCTCGATCGTTGGTTTAATGATCTGGGATTAAATAAAGATCATCTTCGCTATTGGAACATGGACAATGAAGTGGAGATATGGAGTGGTACACACGATGATGTGATGCCCACGCAACTTCCTGCTGAAGATTTTATGCAACTGTATTTTGCCGTAGCAAAGAAAGCACGAGCGAAGTATCCTAACATTAAAATTGTAGGTCCTGTAACGGCCAATGAATGGCAATGGTACAACTGGCCTAATGGTATCAACTCGGGTAGTAAGTCTTATCCATGGCTTCAATATTTTATCAAGCGCGTTGCCGAAGAACAAATTGCTAGTGGTGTCAAGCTATTGGATGTTTTGGATATTCATTTTTATCCTGGTAGTAGCAATGCGGCCGATGTTGTTCAATACCACCGCGTGTATTTTGATAAGGATTATGTTTTCCCCGAAGCGAATGGTGTGAAAAATGTAAATGGTTCGTGGGACAATAGTCAAACGAAGGAATACATTTTTGAGCGCTGCAAATCCTGGTTAGATCAATATATTGGTGCTGGTCACAACGTGACGTTGGGTGTAACGGAAACAGGTATTTCTAAAATCAACGCAAGCACTACAGCGGTTTGGTATGCTAGCACGCTGGGAGAGTTTATGAAACATCCGGAAGTGGAGATATTCACACCCTGGACTTGGAATGAGGGGATGTGGGAAGTACTTCACCTGTTTAGTCGCTACAATAAAAATCAATTTGTCAGTTCTACTTCGTCGGATGAACTGTCTGTTTCTGCTTACCCTTCGATTAACGCAGCGGCAGATTCGTTGACCGTGATGCTTGTCAATCGTTCTGTAAGCACTTCAAAAACAGTATCGCTGAATCTAAATGGATTTACTTTGGATAACGGAAGTATTCCTGTTCTAAAACTCAGTGGGCTTCCTTCGTCAGAAACATTTGTATCGCACCAAAGCAATGCACTTCAGAAATCAACGATCGAAAAAACGGGAAATCAAGTCAGCCTAACCTTACCATCACTGTCAGTCGTTGCTATTCAGTTGAAAGGACAGAAAGGAGGAACGGTAACAGGAATAGAGGACCCCGTGAGCAAACAAGTATTCGAAGCATTTCCAAATCCTGTCTTATTAAACGATAGACTGACACTTCAAATCAATGAGCCAGGCACGTCAACTATTGACTTGATAGATTTGACAGGAAGGGTAGTGAAGCATGTTTACGATGGAGAAATAAATACTCCATTTACTAAGGAAATTGAATTATCGACCTTATCAAAAGGCTTATATTTTATTCGATTAAGTTTGGATAGTAAAATCATCGTGCATAAAATTCTTGTGAATTAGTATTGATAGGCGTGGATAATTCTACTCTCCGCCCATAAGAAATCTCCTGTTATCTGGGAAATAAATGGAGATCATCTTAAAGTTCGCACAGTCTGTTTGACAGATGTCTGCCGGAATACCTTGTTAGAAGAAGATCACCAATTAACTTTCAATTGAAATTTTTCGATGATACCCTTCGGCCATCTCATTGTAGGGCAGGGTAACGATCAGAAATCCATGTTCATACGTTGCCGAGATACGAGCAGCATCAACAAAATAAGGAATTGGTTTGTTGTAAACAACCTTTGGCACTTCAATCGGTAAATTGTCTGATTGAAAATGAAAAGTGTAGAACACAGTAAGAATATTATTGTGGATTTCGACCTTCATGTTTTCTTCCCTAACGCCTGGCACCTTCAATTGGATCTCACGGTGATCTTGAAATTGTTTCAAGTTCAGCTGCGGCTCACCAACTCCTCCATTCAATGTATTCAGCACATCAATAGAAGCTAACAACTCATTGCTTATCAATTTTCTTGATTTCATTCTCTACGTTTCTTTACTTCAAATGCAAGGCAATCCATATACCATAAACGGTTCACGCGACAAGAAGTCATCTTCTACCGATGGCACGGGGTTTTATAAATAATTTTTGTGAGCAATTCATGTCAAACTGGCATTGATTTTGATATTATTTTTTTAACTTATGTCAATCATGATCAAAGCAGTCTTTCTATTCTTCACAATTTTATTTTCGGGCGCAATTTCAAAACAAGAGCGGAGTCGATGTCACATTGTAAAAATAAAATCGATGGCGCATTCACCAAAAGAAATGTGGATCGACCGATACGACACGGTGCAAAGGATTAATGAGACTAATAGTCTTCATAATAGTGGCCGAGGATGGGTTTTTAAAGCCCATTATTAAAGAAGGGAGAAACACTTCAATACGCTTTTAAAACTAAGGCGAAAAAATACTACTGCGAACCGAGCAAGCTATTCAGCAAGAGCGGTTTTGTGAAAATCATTCTTGATTAAGAATTGTGATTCTTATTTACGTATTGCTGCAGTCTCCTCTTTTTTTCTAAGAAGAATCAACAGTGCGATGGAAGAGGTAATCGTCATCAAAGCAACAATTGGTATTGCATCAGAGGTATTGAATAGGCCAACACCAAATGAAACCAGTGAGGCCAAACCGATTTGAATACAACCCAGCAAGGCCGATGCGCTACCCACTGTTCTTGTAAAAGGAGATAGTGCAAGCGCATTTCCGTTTGGATTGATTAATCCAATACAGCTCAGGCAAATGAAAAAGAAGGCGATCGTTCCGTAAAGCCCAAGCCAATCGCCGATTACCCCGGTGAGAAAAATAAAACCTGCTATCACCTGAACAATTAATGCAGCATGAAAAATCTTTTCGCTTTCAAATCTTTTGGTGAGTAGGATGTTTACCTGACCTCCGCCAATAAACCCTACCGAGAGTAATGCGAAAATCAATCCATATACTTTCGGGCTAACATGATACATCTCCATGAAAATAATGGGAGAGCCCGCAACGTAAATGAACAATGTCGAAAAGGAAAAAGCTCCGGCGAAAGCATACTTGCTGAACATTGGATTTTGTATAATATCACGAAAAGTAAGAAGCATTGGCTTAGCTCGAAGCGAAATCGTTGGATCTGGTTGATGGCCTTCGGGCAGGAAAAAATAAACGATGATTAAGAAGAATGTTGTGATTGCAGATAAACCGATGAAAATTGCTTGCCATCCAAACTCCGTAACGATGAATCCACCAACGGTAGGCGCGAGCAAGGGCGAAACGCCAATGATTAGGAACAATAGCGAAAAAATACGAGCACTTTCTTTCACCGGAAAAAAATCACGCACCATTGCCACGGCACCCACCCACGCTACGCTTCCACTGAGAGCCTGAAAGAAACGGAAAATAATCAACGAGTTTACATTCCAGGCTTGCATACAGCCAACACTAGTCAAAATAAAAATGAGGAGCCCGACATAGAGTGGTCTCTTTCTTCCATAACGGTCAAGGAAGGGGCCATACAAAATCTGGCCAATCGCCATACCGATGAAATAGCTGGAGACTGAGAGTGAAATCGTTGCCGTGTTAGTTTTAAAATCGTTGGCAATCTGGGCGAAGGCTGGCAAATATAAGTCAATGGCAAACGGAGTCACCGTTGAAAGCGATCCTAAGATCCAGATAATCGTGCGGTTACTGGTTTTTATTTTTTTCATGAAATGGTAAACTTAATTATTAGTTGGAAATGATCAATAATGCTTTGAGTGTTTTTGGCAAACTCACCTCGTATCAATAACTTGTCGCGATGGAAGATTTTCTTGCGGCTGCGGCACGGTTCATTAATACTACGGCCAGCCATATTTTTCTTACAGGCAAAGCTGGTACAGGGAAAACTACCTTTCTTAAAAGCTTAGGTCACCTTACGCACAAGTCGCACATTGTTGTTGCGCCCACCGGAATTGCGGCACTCAATGCCGGCGGTGTAACCATTCACTCGCAATTTTTATTGCCGCCAGTCACATTTCTACCCGATCGGTTTCTGCCCGATGATTTTGCAGAAGGTGGAAAGTTCATTAATCAAAATACGCTCGCGAGAAAACATCCGCTCAACAGCACGCGAAAACAAGTGCTTCGATCTATTGATTTATTGGTTATTGATGAAGTGAGTATGTTACGTGCTGACCTGCTTGATGCGATAGATTACAGGATGAAAGCTGCACGGGGAAATTTCAGACAAAGCTTCGGTGGTGCACAAGTATTGTTCATCGGTGATCTTTATCAATTGCCACCCGTAGTTCGAAACGATGAAAGAGAAACTCTTTCTCAATATTATAGGAGCGCCTGGTTTTATGAAGCAAAAGCGTTGCACGATAATCAGCTCGTCTACATCGAACTGGACAAAATTTTTCGTCAACATGATCCCACCTTTATCAGTATTCTCAATAATCTCAGAAACAACGTCACTACGCGAGATGATATTGAAACATTAAACCAGCATTATAAATCTCCCGATGAGATCAGCGAACTACGAGAGGTAATCACCCTCACCACGCATAATGCTAAAGCAGATGAAATCAATCAACGAGAACTTCAACGGCTTCCCACTGCATCTCATATTTTCAAAGCCTACATCGAAGAAGATTTTCCTGAGAATTTGTATCCGGTCTTGTCGAAGATTGAATTGAAAGAAGGCGCACAGGTCATGTTCACACGTAACGACAACGAAGAGAAAAAATACTTCAATGGCAAACTTGCTACTGTGAAAGAAATTTCTGGTGAAAAGGTGATGGTGGAAATGGCTGAAACCCATGAGCCTTATCAACTGAAACGGGAGCGATGGGAAAATAAAAAGTACACAGTTAACAAAAACACCAACGACCTTGATGATGAAGTGATCGGTGCGTTCGAACAATTTCCAATCAAACTCGCCTGGGCAATCACGGTGCACAAGAGTCAAGGGCTCACCTTTGAAAAGGCGATCATCGATGTAGGTCAGGCGTTTGCCGATGGACAAGTCTATGTAGCACTTTCACGGTTGCGTTCATTGCAAGGGTTAACGTTGCGCACGCGCATCAACCCGTCTGCGATCAGTACCGATCGACAGGTGGTTGAATTTGTGAAGGCTAATCACATGCCTGATCAACTCAGCGATGTGATGAAACACCGTCAGCAGCAATTTATCCATCACCTGATCGACAAGACATTTGATTTTTCCGGATTAGTAAAAGATATTCAATACGTTCAGAAAGACCAGTCTGAAACAAAAGAATTTGAGGAGGATTCGATGAAACCGGTTCTGCAGCAGATTGTGGAGTCACTGGGATCTGAGCAGCCAACCACAGAGAAGTTCAGAAATCAATTGACCAATCTTTTATCTGTCAACGACTATTTAAGGTTGTTGGATCGCATAAGCAAAGGCAGCGATTATTATAAAAACATTTTGTATCAACATCTTGAAAAATTGTTGAGGCATTTGGAGGAAATGAAACAGCACAAGCGTGTGAAAACCTATGTCAATCAATTGACAGAAATTGATCAGGCGCTTTCTAAAAAATTGGAAGAAGTGGATAAAGCTTCCTTACTCGTAAGTGGTATTTTAAATGGTGAAGAGAAATTTAATTTTCAGCCGCTAAATGAACAACGCGCTGAAGAGCGAACGAGATTGTTAACTGGAATCAGGAAGGAAACCGCATCCAATGATTCTCCAGCAAAAAAAGGAAAGAAAACAAAAGAGAAGAAATCTAAAACTAAGGATGGCCTAAGTACCTATGAAACAACATTGCAAATGTTGCAGGATGGCAAGAGTGTGGATCAAATCGCGAAAGAACGCGAACTAACGGTTGGCACAATTGAGGGGCATCTTGCTAAAGCTGTGGAGGCAGGGAGCATCAGCATTTATAAATTTATGAATGATGATGAGGTTACTGAAATTGCCAATGCGATCGCGCAATTACCAAATGAATTCTCGTCGAAAGATTTATATGTGACAATGAAAGGAAAATTTGGTTACGGTCAATTGAGGGCTGTGATCGCTCATACAAAGAAAGTCAAGACATAATCTAATTTGAATTCTATTAACTTTGAGACAATCCTATTTCAATGGCAGATCATTCTCTTTATCTTAAGAACCTCTGGTACCTCGCCTTTCACAGCTCCTTTCTGAAAAAAGGAA
>Ga0302165_10000127_pt1 | contig 32003 bp, 33 predicted proteins | sample I_Fen_E3_2_FD_193499 | JGI IMG/M metagenome (GOLD analysis project Ga0302165, IMG submission 193499) | Peat permafrost microbial communities from Stordalen Mire near Abisko, Sweden - I_Fen_E3_2 | ecosystem: Environmental > Terrestrial > Soil > Wetlands > Permafrost | place: Sweden: Abisko...
TGATTCAAGCTGTTTTGGCTTGCAAATTCCTTGAATCTATTAATATCATCCTCATTTAATCTGAAAGTTGCTGGCTTTATTATAATCTCACTCATCTTTTTACCTCCCATAATTTTACGTATACATATAATTACATTGTAATTTTATGTATACATTTATGTTTATGTAATCTAATGCAAAAAAATAAAGAGCCATAATAATCAAAATCATTACAGTTCTTTATGAATTACTTATCCCATCCAAGTAATCTTCTCTCTAACGCTTCATAGTCATATTCCCTTGGCTCAAAATTATTGAACCTTAGATTTTTAGGATTGTCAGCCTCATTGTTTGAATACTTATTATTTAAATTTTCAAGTATTCCAGTCAGATACTTAACTTGAGCTGTTATTTTCCCCTTCTTTGAATTATTACACAGTATATTAACTCCAGTAAAAAGCAAATCCTCACCATACTTTTTTTTAAGCTTATTTATTGTAGTAATTGCTATCTTAATTCCTGCACTTTTTAAAGAGTTTTGAATAACATCTGCCGTTTTTCCTATGTTTTCTAATAATTTATCACTACTATTTATATTTAAGTCTAAAGCTAATTCATCAATTGGAATTTGATTTGTAACCTTGTCTTTATTAAAATCATAGATTCTAGGTTCTAAATCTTCCACAATAAAAGTCAAACTCCTTACAGATCTTCCAACCTTATTTTCTTTATATGAGACTTTCATATTTAACTTTTGATTTATTTCCTTTAAAGCTGGATCAATAACTTTAATTTTAAAGTTAAAATATCTGTCATATGACATACCTTCTTGAATCATAAGCCATTCTTTAAGTTCATCAATAGTATAATTGACTTCTTTGTTATGTCCACTCCACACTCTAAATAATTCATAAAATCTTTGAGTATAATACCCATTTGCCTGCCTTATCATCTTTAAATTAATAGGCGAATATCCAAGCTCTTTATATCCTATTAACACCTCGTACAGGTCCTTATCTAAGTAACAATTGAAATTAAAAGTTTCTTTGTCTACTACAACTTTATTAATAAGAGTTGTTATAACATAACTTTTTTTCCTTTCAAATCTAATAGGAATCTTTATAAATTTCTCTAAACTTTCAGTTAAAGCCTTTATAGTATTTTCCTTTTTATTTTTAACAATATTACTTAGTTCATCAATTGTTAGAACAGCTCTTAACTGGTTGTCATTATTCTTTTCCATCTGACATTTATATAGAATCTTATTAAAAATCTTATATTCCACACTAGTTATATTAATATTACTTTTAATAAGTGTATTACTCTTAAATAGCACCTCATTAATATATTTATCTTGCTCTTCATCAATTACAATAATATCCGAATTCATATTGCCCTCCAGTTTGACTTTGTTAAATACATATTATCATTAAAACTACCAATCTTCAAATTAGTAGTTTTAAATCCTTAAAAAGTAGTTTTAAATCCTTAATCTGTAGTCTCAGCTCCTTAAAAAGTAGTTTTAAATCCTTAAAAAGTAGTTTTAAACCCTTAAAAAGTAGTTTTAACGTCTAAAAAATGGCTTGTCTACTAGCCTAAGATGGTGTCTAAATACATTAAATACATTAAATACATTAAATACATTAAACAACAGTTGTTTTTTTAGTGAAAATAAGATTTATTAATGGATAATTATCTACTTATTTAATCTCAACTTAACCACATTTTTTCTAATTTAATCTATGTAATTACTTTTTTTGTATAGCTTGTACATATTGTATATATTGTATACACATATAAATAAGCTATTTAAAGTAATTTACCTTATTAATACCATACTAACAGGCTTAAACGTTATGTTTTTTATATAAAAGCAATATGTATAAGGGAATTGTGGTATGAATTTTATACACCTTTAGACTAAAAGGCTATCTAGCTCTAATCGCCTATTTCTACTTTCCTTATAGTTATTTCTTTTTTCTTCTCATCATATTTCATTATGATTTTATTATCGTTTTCCGTAATTCCCATATCAGTAAGTATCTTTTTAGGAATATTAAATTTTCCACGTCTTGAGTGTTCATTTGCATTTCCATAGCATGGAGTAATCGCAACATTCATTATTTTTTCTATCATAGCTTCACCTTCTTTTCAGTTTAATTGTACCCAAAAAACGAAAAAAATACACCAATTTGTTAATGTATTTTTTCTAAGCTTATATCTATATATCTATTTTTTAGGTTTATTTAGTGGATTAGATTTTATAGCTTTTCTTAAATCCTCATCATCCACATGAGTATATACTTGCGTAGTTCCAATGTTCTTATGGCCTAAGATCTTTTGAATTGTCCTAATATCTACATTGCTATGTTTATAAAGCAATGTAGCAGCTGTATGCCTCAATTTATGAGTAGAATATTTTGAAGTATCAAGTCCTGTAGCTGCAATATTATTTCTCACTATATACTGAACCATTCTTTTTGATACCTGGGTCTTTCTTTCAGATAGAAATAGATAACTATGTTTAATATGTTTACGTTCTTCTTTATAAATGTCAATACATTCAATACATTGTTCATTAAGATATACTGTTCGATCCTTATCACCTTTTCCACGTACTACAAGCATATCTCCTTTCATATCTTTTATTTTAATATTACATAGTTCACTTAGTCTAAGGCCACAGTTTAGAAATAATGTAAGAATTGCTAAATCCCTTTTTTTATTCCTGCCTATAATATCTTTAAGTAGTGATTCCGATTCTTCTAGGGTTAAATAGTATATTTGTTTTGATGGCTGTTTTGGTACTTCAAGTTCAATGCATGGGTTAGAATCTAATATCTTTAACTTAGTTTCACAATATTTGAAAAATGATTTAATAGCTGCAATCTTTCTAGCTCTAGCAAAAGAACTATTATCTCTATCTTTTTTTACATAACTCAAAAATCCATACAGATCCTTAAGGTCTATCAATTTTATAAAATGTTCATCAACTTCTAGGTCCAGATATTTATCTTTAGTTTTTAGATAATCAATAAATAACATTATATCTACTGTGTACACATAAGCCGTACTAGATGCCTTTTCCTGAATAATAGTTAAATAATCTTCGTAGCTTTGAATTATCTCTGGTATTTCTCTATTCATTTGTTTTTTGCTCTCTTTCTTATACTTAGCTACATTTATTTTATCATCAATGCACCCATTTCATTCATTTAATAATTATTCTGAAAAAAATATTTTTTATTGCATACTTATTTATATCAAACATGAAAAGGAGGGAATATACATGGCTGTAACTGCAACACCTAAAAGCAAATCTTTAGCTATTGAAGTTGAAACTGGTAAAGATAAGGCTGGCGATTCTATCTTTGGAAAGAAGAGTTTTTCAGGAATTAAATTAACTGCAACAGATCAAGCGATCTTCGATGTAGCTCAATTAATTATACCTGTAATCGCAGCAGACACTAAAGATGTTTATATCAATGAAGTTGATACACTTGTAAAGGCTTAGTCTAGTCTTTAAATATTAAGCAAAGGAGGTTCTTTCATGGAATATACTTTAAACATGGTTTTCTTAACAGCTCAAGGAAAGAAAACTACTTTTTCAATATCTGGTGCAAATGGTACTTTAACTAAAGCTGAAGTAAATGCTTTAATGGATGGTATTATTGCTAAGAATATTTTCAATACATCTTCAGGAGATCTATCATCTAAAGATTCTGCTTCTCTTGTTGCTAAAACAGTTACTAAGATCGATATGGTCTAAGATGGTCTAATAAATAAAAATGTAAGGAGGTTATTTTCATGCCAGCTAAATCAATTATAAATTCAGTATCTCTTTCAATTGAAGTTAAAAGTGGAACTGATGCAAAAGGTGTAGATACCTACGCAAAAAAAAGTTTTCAAAATTTAAGAACTGATGTTGATGCGCAAAATGCTTATGATGTTGCAGAAGCAATTAAAGCAGTACTTGCAGAACCAACTAGAGCATATTTCTTAAATAAGGATTTCATTGTAGCAACTGTTTAGCATGTAGCTAAACTCAAATAAATTGCAAAGGAGGATAACCACATGGAATATAGTTTAAATATGGTGTTTTTAACACAGCTTGGCATAAAGAGTTCTTTGTCAATTAGTGGAGTTAAACCAGGAATCACTCAAGCCGAGGTTGATGCTCTAATGGACACTATAATTGCTAAAGATGTATTCAAAGCAACTACAGGCGCATTAGTTAGCAAAAACTCTGCTCAATTAGTTGCTAAGAATATTACAAAATATACTTTAGCATAGTTTCAAAAGGTAAGAGCAATAGGAAAACCTATTGCTCTTATCTTTTTTCTTTAATTTTTCGTAAGTTTGTTTATATTTAATTTATAATTATCTATTATAATAAAAATAATAGTAGAAATCACTTCCAAATTTTTAAAAGAGCAACATAAAACCCATTTTACACCAAATGACAAAACATTGCATGAAACAGAACTTTCACGCAAAGAATTGTCTAATCAACAAATAATCTTCCATTTCTGACTATAATATTCCTATTAACTCTCAAATATAGATCCAATTACCTTCCTAACTAATTTCATTAATTCCAAATGTTATTGAATATAATTTCCAATTCTGTTTTTGTAATATGATCACTCTTTAATTTCCATTTTCAAATTTAAAGTTTCCTCAGAATTAATTTTTGTTCACGAATGTTATTGAACATTTAAAACAATTATATTAATATAATATTCATAAACATTAATGAACAAAGGGGAGAATTTTATGGAATTAAATCAGCTACAAAAAGATTATGTGAAAAAGATACTATACATAAATACTGGTGGTTCTGATACTAAAATTTTAAAATCTAGTATTATAACTTTTACTGAAAGCCATGGCCTAGTATTTAAAAAAAATATAACTAAAGGTGATTTGCTTGATTTAATATTTTTAAATGGACTTGAACAGGAATTATATGATAAATTTGCAAATCGTGTTGATGTGCCTTATTGGGATGCAGCTAAACTAAATGAAATTACATATAAGCAACTTAGTGATCTTGACCAATTAGGTGTTATTAAAGCTTTGGATTACACAGGATGGAAAGATTGTACGCTTTATCCTTTAGCTGCACTTGGATTTGCACCAGGGGAATTATTAGAAATCTGGAACAACAAAAATAAAACAGACTTCTTCAGGACTAGAATTGAAACTGAAAATTTAGAAGATGTTCAAAAACTAATTAATGAACTTTCAAAACTATTTGAGATTGAAAATGTCTCAAAACCATATCCTCATATAGAAAAATCATCAGGATATTATATTTATCTTTCAATAAGATCACTCAATGGCAGCATAATAAATGATGATTATAAAAATCAGGAAAATGCAAAATTAAAGCTAGTTAATTCAACACTTAAAGGAACTATTGAAGAATTAAATTCAAAAATATCTAAAATCGAATCTGATTCGAGAGAAACTGAATATTATAAAGAACTTAAAGAACGATTTAATGCACAAAAAGAAAAGGTTCTTGAAGCTGAACTTGCTTCTTATAAATTTACACATTTAAATAATGTTATTGAAAATTGCAAAAAACAAATTGCAGGCCTTGAAGAAAAACTTAAATCTGCACCTACTGGTGGTAGACCAGAAAAATTTACAGATCAAGAGAAAGAAACTATGAAAATGTATAGACTTCAAGGTAAGTCCATTAGAAAAATAGCAGAAATCTTTGAGTGCTCTGCTGGATTAGTTCATAAAATAATTAATGAATAATAAAATTAGTCTGTGTTATAATTGTGTTATTAATATAACACAGGGGGATTCGGTTATATGAATATTGATGAAACAGCAACTTACGTGAATAAAAGATTGAGAGAAGGTTATTCCACAGCGAAAACAGAGAGAGAACTTAATTATGGGAAAGATACTTTGAGAAAAAAATTAAATAGAGCAAATTATTTTTTTCATAAAGATAAAAATGAATTTATTTTAGATAACACAAATACAACACATACCGAAGAAATTATTAAAGATAAACCTATAACACAAACTCATAACACAAATATAACACATGATAATCCTAGTAATAATAACAAAGATACTATAACACAACCGGAAGATGAAGTTATAACACAAAATGATAACACAAAAATAACACAACCTAGAGCATTCACCGATGAAGACTTTAACATACTATTTCAGATCATAGATGAATTCAAATATAAAACTCAGATAGTAGACAAACCTATGGAAATTCCAACAGATAATTCTGATTTAACAACCAGATCCTTCAGGAGTTATAAATCTGTATTTGAATCTTTCTCAAGTTTCTGCAAGGAAAATAAGCTACAACAAAAGGATGCTGTAGCTGAAGCTCTATTAACTTTTATATCTAAATAAATCTCGTAATTAATAAAACTCATGAGTTTTTTATAATGCTCATGAGTTTTTATATTTATAAAATCAAACCATAACATACACCGAATTAATACTTATAGCAAGCCTATAACACAAAAGAATAACACAGTTATAACACAAGGTAAACCTAGTAATAAAGCCAATTATTCTATAACACAAACTGATAACACAAGTATAACACAATCTAAATATTTTACCGATGAAGACTTTAATATTCTATTTGAAATTATAGATACCTATAAATCAAAAGGAGATATTAAAGAAAAAAATATAACTATACCTAGAGATGATTCAGATATAACCACCAGATCATTTTGGAGTTATAAAAATGTTTTTGATTCATTTTCTGAATACTGTAAAAGGAATCAATTAAATCAAAAAGATGCTATAGCTGATGCCTTAACATCTTTTATCTCAAGATAAAAATCTTCATAAAAAATAACCATTAGAGCAACCTAATAGTTATTTTTTTGATCGTTTGACTGCCTTGAAAGAGGTGATTATCATGGGATACTATTTTGAAGATGATTATTGGGGATTACTCCAATAATAACTTTTAAATCCACATAAGTACACTTATTTCAAAATAAGCCATAGTTTTATTTTTGTTTATAAATGGTAAACATTGGGTGTTTGTCTAGGCATACTTTTATAAAACAAACAAAAAACTTCTTTTATATTTAAGCTTCACTTTGTTGACTTCCATCTGTTTTCATTTTATATATCTCATATTGTTTGGTATCTGAATTATAATCATTCCAATAAATCCAATTACCAACTACATTAAAATGATATCCAAAAAAATATATATTATTTAAATGTGTTGCTACTGGTGTTATTTGACTTCCATCTGTTCTAGCTTTATATAGAATAAATTTTTTTGTATCTGAATTTTGTTCATCCCAATAAATCCAATCGCCTACTATATTCATAGACCCAATTCTCGCTGAATCATTTTTTGCTACTTGTGTTTTTTGAGTTCCATCTGTTTTCATTTTATATATACTATATTTTGATGAAATCCCCTCGTCCCAATAAATCCAATCACCTACTATATTCATATCACCAATGCTATTCGAATCACTTATTTCTACTTGTGTTTTTTTGCTTTCATCTATTTTCATTTTATATAGAACAATTTTTTTTGTATCGGAATTTCTTTCGTTCCAATAAATCCAATCACCCACTATATTCATATCACCAATGCTATTCGAATCACTTATTGCTACTTGCGTTTTTTGAGTTCCATCTGTTTTTATTTTATATATAGTACCTTTTCTTGTATCGGAATTTTGTTCGTTCCAATAAATCCAATCGCCTACTACACTCATAGACTCAAGTCCAGCAAAATCATTTTTTGCTACTTGTGTTTTTTGAGTTCCATCTATTTTCATTTTATATATACTACTCGTTTTTGTGGGTTTATTGCTTTCTTCATCCCAATAAATCCAATCACCCACTATATTTAAATAATAACTTCCATCTGAATCATCTGTTGCCAATTGTGTTTTTTGACTTCCATCTATTTTCATTTTATATATACCAGCTTTTTTAGTGGTAGGAATATATTGTTTATAATAAATCCAATCACCTTGGATTGTAGCTATTCCTCCATAATTAATATTGCCTGGTGTATTACCTTGAATGTTTTTTTGTTTGTTTGATAGAAATACAGTTGCTCCAATAGCAATAGCAATTATTATTCCTAAAACTACTTTTAGATTTAGTTTTCTTTTAACAACTTCAACTTTATCATTTATTTGTTCATCAGTCTTATTACCACATTTTTTACAATATAAACTTCCAACTTCAATTTTATCACCACATTTTTTACAATACACTTACTATCCCCCCAATTTATACATTATTTCCTAAACATCAGTTTACTTTAATATTTCTAGAATATCAATTTTATTAAAATAAAAAGAGACAAGTTACTTTTAGTTATAATTAGCTTGATGTGATGAAAATTTTCTTTTTTAATCAACGTTAAAAATATATAACTATATAATTTATTTAGGTTAGTGTCTATAACTCATATGATTTATAGACGTAAGGAAAGTTAATAAGGAAAATATTAATATACTTCAAGCAATGATGTTGTTACGATTTAAAGTACTGCTACATTTAAAGCTCTATACTTCGCATATAGTGTATGCAGCTTGAACTAATTAATATCTTAAGATTAAATCCGCTACGCTCAAAGTTAATGTTTCTCTCATCCATGGTGGATGCTCAGAGCTTCTTCTAAACTCTAAGTTCAGGAAACAATCAATATGCCATCCTCTTTCGCCCTGCTCCAGAGCATGACATTGATACTTTCCTTTAGTGAATACTCGAAATTCCCACAGCCTTCAAGACAAGCTTCAAGGCTAAAGGAAGTAATAGACAAGCTTATTATATTCATAGCTAAACCCCAGATAGTATATTTTTATAGTTCTGGACCATTTAAAGTATATTCTATAAAGCTTGCCTATTAACAAAATATAGCTCGCTACGCTCAGACAAAGGAAGAGAAGTACAAGCTAAAATCATTACATACTATTTTTTCATAAAAGTATGTTCATTTAGTGTTTATGAACTTAAATATATTCTTTATAGCTTGTACTTCTCCTTGATTGCCATTGCCTGCGACAGCAAGGAATAAATAGATTAAAGCACTACGTGCTTTTGTGGCTGCGCCACTAAATTTTCTGCTATTTTACGTACGTAACTTTATATTTTCTTACGTAATAATATATCTATATACCTTTTTCAATAATCCTTTTAACTATATATCTATATAATCATCCCTATATATAAATATATTCTTGTTATCGCTGTGTACGTAATTTTTAAAGGACAGGCTTTTTTTTTCTTTTTCTTAATAGAAATGTTCTATTTGAAACCATAAATGGATGTTATTCACGATTTTCTGCACATCCAAAGTGTAGAGATAGTTCGTTTATACTCATCCCTGAACAGTCTATGCGTGGTTGCATCCAAGCCTTATGTTTTGAGCTTTCAGCGAACGGTTGTGGCTGGGCGCTTGTACTTGCAATCAAGATTGCAGGTACATCTTATACAAGTCTTCAAGCTAGTCCCATCATTCGATTGGGACAGGCTAAAGACTTGCATAAGAACGCGCCCTCGATTCTTGACTGTTAAGAAAATGTATTTTTTTTAGGTGCTTCATAACATTATAGTTTTCTGGTGTATGGTAGAACTTAAGAGATAAGGCCAGTAAACTGGCAAAAGTTGGGGGCTTGGACATGCCCCCACCAGTATAGTAATAAGTTTGTGAAAGGTGCTGGCAAGTCCATTTGGGACAGGCAGAGAATACTGATTTATGGAACATTCTTTTTATTATCGCTCGGTAAATCCAATCCCTAAAAATAATAAATAATATTACAGGGAAATTATTTTTAGTGATACGATTTCCCCTCGCTGGTATCTACTAAAGGATAGTTATACTGTTAAAATGCCAGTCCCAAACCGCCCCCCTGAGAATGTCTATAACCTATGTATATCTGTTTTTTTGGGCACAAGTGTATCATATTTAGTTTTATCTATAAAGACACGCTACGCTTTTGGTCTTTACAGATAAAACTAAATATGAGGTGTAGTCTTTGCCAAAAACATGCCATGGGCTTGTCCCATAATTTTAGTAGTTGCCATAAAGTATGTACAAATTCCATGTTTTATTTCTGGTACATACCTCCGTTGGGTGGTGGGTGGGCTTGGAAATGCTACGGTTTTGAGCCTGTCCACTTCTTCAGTTTAGTTCTGCAGGATAGCTTGTACATATTTTAAACCTGCAGGTGAGCCTGTCCACTTTTTGCTTCTTAGGGATCTCTCCCCAGGAATTACATGTAGTTATTCATTTTTTCATCAATAATGGCTGCAATGCACCACTTCTTAACTTCTTCAAAATCCCATGTGTTGGTATGCTCTTCATTATAAACATTTTCATTTTTATTTATTGTTAGGTCCTCCAAAATATACATGCCCCCTTCTGTTCTTACTAATGAGTTCCTATGCTCTATTTTAGTATCTTTACTTGTGTACTTGGCTACAATAAGTCTTCCATGCTTTTCTATAGCATTATCAATAATATTTTTCATGCTCTATTCTCCTTTAATATGTTTGGGGGCTTTCACCCCCTATGTATTTAAAACTGTAATTCATCAGCACCAACGCACTTTTGTACACTTTCATAATCAGCTATAAATTGCTTATCCTCCATCTCCTGCCAATCTATAAAATACCCTTCTTTGTTTTCACTTCTAATTAATTTCCACAATCTAAAGTCCTTCTCGCTAATACTATAAATACCATTTCTTCCGATACTCTTTGAATAAGATACCATTATTCCATAGATGCTAAAACGTGCTCCTGAAAATTCTATAATCTTAGAACCATCTTTAAGCTGATACGCCAATTCAAAAAACTTTGATTCTTCATCAATGTCACCAGTATAGTCATATTGCGCTATTAATGTTTTGGATTGATATTTTCTTTTATCCATTTTGGACAACCACCCTTCAAATACCTATCCCCCATTTATTATTGTACCCAAATAGAAAAATATTATACAATTTAAGGTACAAAAAAAGGCACTTAATCAAAAGTACCTAAGGTAATTCTTTTATTTCCCCAAGCATATTTTCATATATGCCCTTAGGGCTTCCGCAACGCTCTTTCCATTTCCATAACAGTATTTCTCAAAGTCCTTATATAATGCTGTCTCACACTCGAAATGGGCTTGCTTAGTTGGTGGTTTTATTTTTTTTGGTTTATCATTTTCAGCCATGCTTTTTCCTCCTATTTTTGTACCCATCCCCCAATGTGTTTTATGTACAACCATTACTACCTATTTTAGGACAACATTTATAAGATATGTATGCCATTTTGAATGTTTTTTTTATAAAAACTTTATTCTTATTCTATATTGTACCCACTATTTTAAATTATATACAATACTTTGTATTAAAAATAGTACCTTTGAGTACAAGCAATATAGAATATTCGTTCTCATTTTTGGGAATAATTATAGTATACATAAAGAAAGGAATTGATAAAACATGAGATATTTTACATTCACTTTTTGGCTTAAAACAAAAGAAACTTTTAACTCATATGCACATTATAAATGGTGGCTGTCCATAAAAACTAAGGAAGATGCAAAAGAAATCGACCTATATTATCACGAAAAATATGAACATTGGAAAAAATTTTTACAAACTGAATGGGACTAGGGGTTTTTCCCTGCTCCTTTCTTATTGTCCAATTTGGACAACCTAAAAAGCAGCCACCAAAGGCAACTGCTCTATGATCTATTTGTAGATTTTCTTTTCTGCTAAACCTTGATTGCATAACCGTTCACCAAAACTAGCTTGTACACCGTTATCGTCAAAATATACATCCGCCAGATTCCTCCTGAAACTGTCTAAACCTTTATCAATAATAATTACTGTTTTATTCAAGAATTGCTTGACCACAAATTCTTTTGAAACTATACCCTTTTCTTTTTCAGTTCCAAATACTTCTGGAGTATTAACACTAAATAACCTAAACCTTAAATTAACAGTAACACCATAACCCAAATTAACATCAGCCTCAAAGGTATCTCCGTCAATAACATTCGTAATTATAGCTTTCCTTGTGTTATTATCTTCAAACATATCGCACCCCCTTTAAAAATACATATGCACCAAAGGAAGTAATTAATGGACAGGCCTGGCACTTGCATAAAAGTGTACAAGCCACATAGATAATCTGTTCAAAAAGTTTATGAATAAATGATACATAAAAAAGTACAAGCTAGAGAACCTCATAGCTTGTACACTTTTGGAGATAAATACCCAAATTAAGGGACAAGCCCTTGGTGTGTTTTGGGCAAATACTACACCTCACATTTAGTTGCATCTGTAAAGACCAAAAGCGAAGCGTGTCTTTATAGATGCAACTAAATGTGATACACTTGTGCCCCCCAAAAAACACCTATACCAAATAGCGGTAGTTAAAAGTCTTCAATTACTACCGTTTTACCAAGTAATTGATACAATCTATTTCGTTCACCATTAGTCAATAATGTAAATATCTTATCTACTAGATTGTTAGCTTCACTTTTTTGGTATTTATAATACAGACTTATATATTTATGAAATTCGTTATGAAACCACTGAATATATAAAATATAGTTACCTTTTGGTGTTAAATAAACGTTTGTTGAGAAATCGTAGCTTTTTAATGCTTTTTCGTTAAATTCTTCTTCATATACTTTTAATTGATCGGTTACTTGTGGTCTATATGATATATCGAAAATCTTTCGGCCTTTGAAAACTATATTTGCAACATTATCAACATGATTGGCTTTTTTTACAAATAGTGTAGTTTCTGGATAATCATTAGAACTTTGTTTAGCAACAATGCCTTTATGTTCATCTATTAAAATATCAAGCATTTCGCCTTGGGATTTATTACATTCAAGGCATAAGTTTCTAAAATCATCTATTACTGTCTTTTTAGCTTTAATTGTTATTGAATTATATTCTTCAATGTTCTCATCTTCTCCAATTTTTAATACTTCTTCTTGCATACAAATCACTCCTTTAATATAAATATAATAAATATAATAAATAATGTCAATATAATAAATATAGTAAATACTATATTTATTATATTGACATTATTTATTCAAAAAATGTAGACGGTTCTACTTATAATTGAAATAGCTATAATTAATATAAGGGATAGTAACCGCAAAGTGTAAATTTACCACTACCCTAAATACAGTAATTTAACCAGTATCAACTACTCTAAAGTCTTCAGCACAAAGGTTAATATTTATTATGCTTATTGGATTAATTTTAACTTTTTGAATCGCTAATGCCACCTCATAAATATCTGGATCAGCTGCACTTTCTCTTATTTGAGGATAACTTTCTGTTCTTTTAACTTTTCCTACAACTTCTACCAGTTGAAGGACTTTATGTTTTGTGTGAGGTTTTAAAACCATTGTCATAATATCAATCTCCTTTCGTTATATTTTCATGTATATAATATGCAATATTATATACAATTTACAAAGGGGGGCGGTCTTGTGCTTGCCTGCGCTTGTACTATTATGGAGTTTGCGTTTGGATTGGAGCGAGTGGGTGTCTTTTAGCTAAAAATATCTACCACTTTTATAATTCAAAAATATTTTTAGCTATAGGACACACCGAGCGGAAATCCAATAGCAAGCCCATAATAGTACAAGCATGCAGGCACGTACAAGATGGACTTGCCCTCATCCTACCAAAAAATTTACCACTAGACTGATGAGGGCATGTACAAGCCCCCCGTCTTCCTTGTCAGATTCATTCTGACCTACTCACCAAAGTTCCAGTATCTATTGATACAATAAATCATCTGTATGAGCCTAATTTTGCCCTTGTGGCACAATATAATACAGTTTCAGACAAAGAAAGGCAGTAGCCTGTACATTTTGCTAAATAACGTTTCCCGAAGTGTACTAGCTGAAATTAAAGAATATACTTTTATTTTTCAAAAACTTTATGAACACAAAAAAGCCATAAAATTTTATGGCCATAAATATTTTAGCTTGTACATTTCCGGGAGAACGAGTTATTTAGCGAAGTGTGCTGGCTACGTAGGGTGCGCTCTTATGCAAGTCTTTAGCCTGTGCCAATCGAATGATGGGACTAGCTTGAAGACTTGTATAAGATGTACCTGCAATCTTGATTGCAAGTACAAGCGCCCTGCCACAACCGTTCGCTGAAAGCTCAAAAAGCAACACTTGGATGCAACCACACACAGACCGTTCAGGGATGAGTATAAACAAACTAGCTCTACACTTTGGAGGTGCAGAAAATCGTGAATAACATCCATTTATGGTTTCAAATAGAACATTTCTATTAATAAAAAAAAGAAAAAAGCCTGTCCTTTAAAAATTACGTATACTAGAATACAATCTATTATCTTTTAAGAATGTAATTAATGACACGTAAACAATATTATCTGTCACAAAAAGTATATACTCTAGCACGAAACGTATATGTTCAGGAATCAAACATACATTTTCAGGAATGAAAAGAAGAAAACTTGAAGCGAAGCTTCAAGCCTTTTGTTTGAGCGTAGCGAGTTATAATTTGTTAATAGGCGCAGCCTATTACTTCCTTGCTGCCAGCCGGCAAATACATTCAATGCAAAGTACAAGCTATCTAGACCTCAATTTTTAAAATTTGCATAATTTAGGGGGATAGCTTGTTCTTTGCTTCCTTTTGATGAGAGAAACATTAACTTTAGCCTTGAAGCTTGCCTTTAAGGCTTTAACCACACTCTGGATATTCACTTAAGGAAAGTATCAATGTCATGCTCTGGAGCGAATGCTGAAGAAGATGACATATTGATTGTTTCCGTTTTATGAGTTTAGCAGATAATTAAGAGAATTAACCATGAATGAGAGAAATATTAATCTACGAGCGTAGCGAGATTTAACATAGTCAGTTATAAAATTACATTAGAAATATACTTTATAAAGTTCTGTATGTTAAGTAGAAAATATAGACGAATTGATAATAATAAATCTAAGCAAAAGAAGATATTGAATGTAGTTCTAAAAATTATAAATTTTGTATGCTCAATTGGAGCAAGCTCTTCTTTTTTGCAGATGTTACTAAGACAATATTTATAAAAACTCAAAAAGGTGCTCAAGATGAGCACCTTTTAATCTAATTTGTGATAACGTAAAAAGAAACCTTGACTATACAGAAAAGGTTTCTTTTAAAAATTTATAACTGAAGAATATTCATAATTCAATTATAAAATAAACATATATAGAAGAACTATCGTAATTCTATACTTATATATTATGCTAAAAACTTAAATTTGTTAGAAATCTTTATTAAAGATCTCTTCATACAATACTATGTCCAAAAATAACTTAAAATAACCAAAATAAAAAAAATCTTAACTATTCTGTAAAGATTTTTTTAAAACTATAAGCGAAGAACTATCGTAATTCCCTTATAAATATTATATTAGTGAAGAGAACTATCGTAATCTTCAAATTTAACTTAACATTATCACATACGTTTATACGTATGTTTATACTATTATAATACTATTAATTTAATAGTATGTCAAAGGTTTTGTTACCTGAAATTAATATATTCTTTTGTATGCTAGTCCTAGTTATGGCATTACCTTAAACCCAAATCTTTCAGCTGAATCACAATTACCATTATATAAATTAGATTCTATAGCTGTAAATATAGATGGTTTTTTAGGATTAAGATCATTGCATTTTCTATTTAACGTTCCAGGTACAAAATCTGCTAGTTGCACTCCAATATTGTTATCTTCTTTTATAACAAAGTTTAAGTTATTTAGCAGTTTATCTTGAAAAGAATTTGCATTTAGATATAATGTCCCATGTAGCATGATTTTATAATATATATTTCTAATATCTATATCTTCCTTATGATTTCTAGATTCAATAAATACAGAGCCTACTGCATTATTTTTTTGCAAAAAATGTATAAAATTTTCTAGAACTATTTGTAGTACTATGAAATATTCATCATTTAAATAGTCAGCTTCATAAAGAGATCTATATTTTTTTATATTAATTGCAGCTCCTATAGTTGTTATATTACCATTTGTAAATACTCTATTTAATTCATTCCAAAATAAGTTCCTTTTTTCAGGCTTTCTCATTTCTAAATAATTATCCTCAGCATCTCTTATTTCAGATTCGTGTAATATTACTTCTGTATTTCCAAACACTGAATTTTTTATAGCATTAATGTCCTTTATTATAGTTTTTTTATATATTTCTTCTTCAATTATAACTCCACCTAAGCAAAGATGCTTTATGTTAGTTCCATTCGGTTTTGATTCATCAAGAAATAAAAAATATTTTTTCATAAATTCCTCCCATTCTTATTGCTGTATATAGCAATGATTATTTAATAATTCTGTAAATATTCTTCTTTGTTCACTATTAGATTTGTTATTAAATCTAACACTTTTATATCATTTTATAAAATTACTTGTTGCCACAAAATTATAAATTTAAAAGATCCTTGAATTCTTCTCTGTTTGTTTCAAATTTTATTTTTGCTTCTTCTAAACTTTTTTCATACTCTCTTTTATTCCATTTGATTCCTTCTCCTATTTCATTAATAAATTCAATATCATATACAGGAAGTTCAATTTTTCCTAATTGTGAGTTGTTTAACAGTTTAATAGTTGTACCTGTTTGTATTCCCTCTATCATCCTAGCCCCTACTTCGCTTTGTAGAAATTCATATAAAACATAAGCATTATATTTATTAGGATTAACACGGATTATAGTCAAATTGGAACTAATAAACGCTGCTTTAAAATCGTCTCCTACAATAGCAAATTTAACTGTTGAACCTTTTGAAGTAAGTATTATATCATTGGGTTTTATATCAAATTTTCCAATCCACTCTTTCTTTTTATAAGTTAGCATTGAAGTTTCATCATAATTAATTTTTCCATTTTCTATATCCTTTATATTAATAAGATAATAGTTTGCTTGCTTTGATAGTTCTTCTAAATCCTCTTTTGATACTTGAACACCTTTAATAATTTCTGCTACATCTTTTAATGTAACAGACTTATCAAATAAGTTTTTTAATGCATCGAAATCTAAATATTCTTTAGGATTTAACGTATAGTTATATTCCTTTATTTTTTCTAAGTCAACAAACCTACTAAAAGATTCTTCTTCAAATCCATATCTATAACACTCTATTATTTTATTAATACCGTCATTAGTTATGGCATGTTTATTTTTATTTAGCCTATAAGTATAATTGCTAGCATTAATAAATAAAACTTTATTCTCTCTGTCATCTTTTTTATTCTTGTTAAATATTATCATCTCAGTTCCAATTCCAGTCTTCTCATATAAATTGTCTGGCAACGTAATTACACATTCAATTAATTTATCCTTTAATATACCTTTTCTAATATCGGCTTCATTACTTCTTACCAAAGTTCCTTTTGTTCCAAGAAGAACACCCTTACCATTAGCATTCAAATGATATACTAAATTTTGAGCAAATGCCCAGTCAGCACTACTTCTTGTTGGAATGCCATATTTTAGCCTTGGATCATTTGAATTTTGTTTTTTATCTGAATATATAATTTGTGGAATATCAGATATTATAAAGTCAAACTTTGCTTCACTATAGTTATCTCCATACTCTAAAACATCTTTATTAGCAATCTCATATTCATCAATTTCATTTATTATCATCAATAATTTGGATATTAAATAATTTATTGTGTTTATTTCTTCTCCATAGTAAAAAATTTTTTTTTGCTTTTCAAAAGTTCTCAAATATTCATAAATATTTATTGCCACTCCAGATGTGCCTGCACAGTAATCAGCAAAGCTCTTTACTATTTTAAAATCCATAACACCTTGAATAATTTCTTTAACACTCTCTGGAGTTTCATTAAATCCACATTGTACTATACCTATTGATACTAATTTATTGATAAACCTTCTAATCTCATCTTGTGAATAAAATTTAAAACTATTAATCATTTGAAATATTGCTTGTAATTTTTTTTCAACAGATTTATCTTTATGAAGAAAAATGTTATTCATTATGCCAGTCAATATTCCATTAAACTCTGTGAACTGATACTCAAAATGATTTAATTCTTCTTGTAATTCTATAGATATACTATAATAGTTATCAAGAAATTCACTTATTTTTTGATTAGATGACTCGTATTTATTGTTCATATTTATCCATCTAATAGTTGTTACTCCTAAAACAATATGAAAATATTGTTCAAAAGTAAACGTGCCTTGTACTTCATCAAAAAATGAAAATACTATAGATTCATATTTTTCATTTATATCCTCCAATGTCATCCCCTCCTTTTAAGTATTCGAATACTTAAAATTATTCTAACATATGGAAATTTATCCGTCAATACTTTTTAAGTATTTGAATACTTATTTATTTTTTCTATAAACTTACTGGATAAATTCATTAGGAATAAAGTATTCCTAATGTGGAATATTACTGTTATCCATAGACAGTTCCTCAAGTTTGTTTGATATATAACAAAAAAGAGAAACCTACATTAATAGATTCCTCTCTTTATTTTAGTGATATAAATTAAACTATACAGCCTTTCCCACATATAAATATTTTTGAAAAGCCATAAATGTATTTTTTATCTTATCAACATCCCCAAGTTCTTTTACTGCATCAGGAATAGAATGATATTTTAATTCCAAAAGGCTTGGTAATTTTTGCTGTTCAAGCTCCTCAACACCACTTTCAATATACTTGGCTAGTACAAATTCAATAAACTCACTTTGTTTATCATCCAAACCATTAAAAATATTATCTCTTGCCTCAGCTACTCTAGTTTCTCTAGTTATAGGTTCTGTAGAAAATGAAATGTATTCAAGCACATCAAATAAATCGCTGTTTTCAGCATTTACTAATTTCTGCAAAACGCTAAGTTCATCCTTACCGTAGCCAGCATCAGAAAGTTTTTCGAGAAGGGTTTTTCGTATTACTGGATCTGACCAGATTTTACGTAGTTCCTCTTCACTTTTGAAAAAATTAGGTAACTCTCCAAATAAATTATTCATGAACTCTTCTGCTGATATAGGTTTACCATCTGCACTCCAATATGAAGTTGAAATCATGTACTGAATTTCTCTTTCTTTGCCATCACGAAGTTTGATTTTCAGTTTCTTCTTTTTTTCATGTTCATCAGGATCTGATGGCTCGTCCGGATTTGAATTATCATTTGGTTGTTTTGGCCCTTTAGGTTCTTTTGGTTCAGGATCTTCTGGCTCACCATCCCATTCTTTATCCTCAAAATGGTGATGAGCATTTACATAATCATATACTGTAAAAAATTCTTTTCCATCAAAGAGCCTTGTCCCTCTACCAATTATTTGCTTAAACTCAATTATATTATTAATTGTACGCATTAAAACAATATTTCTAATATTTCGAGCATCTACACCAGTAGATAACTTTTGAGAAGTAGTGAGAATAGTTGGAATTAATTTTTCATTGTCTCTAAATGTTGTTAAATACTGTTCTCCAAGAGAACCATCATTTGCTGTTACTCTGACACAATAATTAGGATCTTTACTTTTTGAATATTGATTAATCAGATCCCGTACTGCTGCTGCATGAAGTTGTGTAGCACAAAAAACAATAGTTTTTTCATTTTGATCAATTTCTGAAAGAAGTATCTGCACACGTTTTGCTTCTCTTTCTTTAATCTCAATAATTTTATTAAAATCATCTTCTGTATATCTTTTACCCTGCTTCACATCACCTTCAATGATTTCATCATCGCTTACATATGTATATTCATCAAGAGTTGTTTTAACATCCTTCACCTTGAATGGAGTTAAGAAGCCATCATTGATACCATCTTTTAGTGGATATATATATAGTGGATCTCCGAAATATTTATAGGTATCAGCATTATCTTTACGTTTAGGAGTTGCAGTTAATCCAAGTTGAACTGCTGGCGAAAAATATTCTAATATTCCTCTCCAGTTGCCTTCATCATTCGCTCCACCACGATGACATTCATCTATAATAATAAGATCAAAATAATCTGTAGGATATTGACCAAAATAGGGTTTATCATCCTTACCACTCATAAAGGTCTGAAATATAGTAAAAAAAATGTTTCCATTGGTTGGCACATGGCCTTTTTGGCTAATTTCGTTAGGTTTTATACGTACCAACACATCTTCTTTGAATGCAGAAAAATCACCAAATGCTTGACTTGCTAAAATATTTCTATCAGCTAAAAACAGAATACGTGGTCTCCTTGAACCATCTCGTTTCAGATTCCAGCGTGTTTGAAAAAGCTTCCAAGCAATCTGAAAAGCAATAAATGTCTTTCCAGTACCTGTTGCTAAGGTCAATAACAAACGTTGTTTTTCTTCAGCAATAGCAGTTAGAGTTTTATTAACAGCGATTTCTTGATAGTAGCGCACGCTTTTGGTACCGCCAAAATCTTCAAATGGGATACTGTTAAATTTATCCCTCCAATCATTTTGATCAGAGAATACCATATTCCACAGTTCGTCTGGAGTAGGAAAAATATCAATTAGTCCTTCAGTACCAGTTTTCGTACATATTGCATAAATCGCTTTTCCATTGCTGGCATATGTATAATCTAGATGAAGCTTTTCTGCATAATCCTTAGCTTGCGCTACACCTTCCCCTACTTCAAGTTCATTACTTTTAGCTTCTATAACTGCTAATTTACAGCCATTATATACGAGTACATAATCAGCTATAACTTCTTTACCACGGGTTCCACCAGTTTGAATCCTACCATTGGTTATATGATATTCACGAAGTATTTTGGAGCCTGGAGTAACACCCCAGCCTCTTTCTCTTAAGTTTGGATCAATAAGTTCAGCTCTAGTCTCAGCTTCGTTCATGATTATCCTCCTTATAACTCACCATTAAAGGCTTTTTGTAAAATTGATTTTTTCAATTCTTCAATGTTGTTCAGTTTTTGATTGTAGATAGCTTCAAGTTTTTTTGTTTCTATAGAAATAGAATCCAATTTAGCTACAATGTGCTGTTGTTCTGATATTGATTTAGGAAAACTAACCAAAAGATTTTCCCATTTACTTTTATTTATTATTGGTAGTGTTGCTTGAGAAGACTTTTCAATAACTTGTTTTATAAAAGTTTGTGATCTTAAAGCATAATAGAAAAATTTATAGTCTAATGTTTGCTTAACTGTTAAAGTATTTATTTGTTGATTGCATGAAACATCCCTGTCAGTATAACCAACTTTCCCAATGCTAGCTCCAATACAAACCATAAGTATTGAATTCTTAGATATTTTTCTTGCATTATCTAATCCTTCTTTACTCAAACCTTCATTATTAAATCTAATCTCTCCAGTTCCTAATATATCTATATCCGCTGGTTTTACAAATGGGATAAAATCACCGTAATTCTCAGGATTAGACGTTTTGGGGGTAGTTCCAGTTTGTGTACATCCAATTTCTTTTAGCTTCTTAACTTCCCACCCTAGACTAGGATGAGCAAAAACATTCTGCAAATAAGATTCAAAAATTTCACGAGCATTTTTCAAATTTTTTTGAGCATTTTCTTTTGCACTTTCGATGGCATTAAAAGCCTTATTCAAAATGTCAACAATGTACTTTTGTTCATGTATTGATGGAATAGGAATTAAAATATCTGCTAACTTTGAAGCATTGAATCCTCCTTGTGCACTGCCAGATAACCCACTTTTAATATTATTCCAATATATTTCTGTTTGAAAATATAAACATAAAAAATCTGGTAATAATTTTTCTGGGTCCAAAACTTGTAATCTTATCAAATATGAAGCAAATACTGCTAATGGAGGATTTTTTACAAGAAAACTTTTACCTGTCGTAGCTCCTGTTCTTGCAAAGACAATATCTCCTTCACTCAATTTATATTTAGATAATTCTTTTTTTTCTATTTTGCAAAACGGAACTGTATCCCAAGCAACATTATTATCTTGAATATCTGTTATTCTCAAAAATTTTGGACCAATTTCTTCAAACGATGCTTTTTCAGTGTAACCATAATTAATTTTAGAAACTTCTCCAAGTTTCTTTAAATCCCAATCCTTTTTCTTCATAAAATCCCCCTGATTACACTCAATATTTCCGCACTTTTCGCATCAAGTGAGTTAATCTCGTTCAATATTTCTTGTAGATCCCGTAAATCTGTATGGTCATTTTTATTAGGATTATTCGCTGATAGATCATAGGTTACTGTATCCACATCATCTATATTTACTGACCAAGAGTTTTCAGAGTCGGCTTTTGTTTTCTGTAATTCAACAAACTCGACCAAATCATTTTCATTAAGTGGATTGGTCTTACCAAGGTTTCTATCCAAGTTCAACTGATAAAACCATACTTTTTTTGTTGGTTCTCCTTTCTTGAAGAATAGTACCACTGTTTTCACTCCAGCTCCAGTAAATGTTCCACCTGGTAAATCTAGTACTGTATGTAGATTACAGCTCTCTAAAAGCTCTTTCCGCAAGCTTATAGATGCATTATCCGTATTAGAAAGAAAAGTATTCTTAATTACAACGCCAGCACTTCCTCCAGATTTAAGTATTTTTATAAAATGTTGAAGAAATAAAAATGCAGTCTCTCCTGTTTTAATTGGAAAGTTCTGTTGAACTTCTGCACGCTCTTTACCTCCAAATGGTGGATTGGCAAGGATTATATCATAACGATCTTTATCCTGAATATTATCAATATTCTCTGAAAGTGTGTTCATATGCACAATATTAGGTGCTTCTATACCATGCAAAATCATATTCATAGTACCAATTATGTAAGCAAGTGACTTTTTCTCTTTTCCATAAAAAGAATGCTTTTGAAGGGTTTCCATATCTTTTGTAGATAGATCTTTACTGTTTTTTAAGTATTCAAATGCTTCAACTAAAAATCCAGCAGAGCCTACAGCACCATCATATATTTTATTACCAATTACAGGTGCAACAACTTTTACAATTGTCTTAATAAGTGGGCGGGGAGTATAATATTCGCCCCCGTTTCGCCCTGCATTCCCCATGTTCTTAATTTTATCTTCATAAAGATGTGACATTTCATGTTTTTCAGAATGGGAACGAAATCTTAGCTCATCAACCAAATTAACAACTTCTCTGATGTTGTAGCCACTTTGCATTCTATTTTTCAATTCACTAAATATCTCGCCAATTTTATATTCAATGGTATCCGCACTTTCTGCATCAGTTTTAAACTTTTTTAAATATGGGAAAAGCTTCTGATCCACAAACTCTTTCAGATCATCACCTGTAAGAGCTTTATGATGATCTAGTTTGCCATCTTCTCCTTTAGGTACTGCCCATGTTTCCCATTTATATTCAGTGCCTATAATAGGCGTGTATGTCTTTCCTGATAGATCTGCCACCATTTTTTTTTCTATTTCAAGATCATCTAGATATTTTAGAAAAAGCACCCATGAAGTTTGCTCTACATAATCTAGTTCACTTCCACATCCAGCATCTTTATGTAGTATATCATCTATATTTTTAAAGGTTTGTTCAAACATTTAAAATCCTCCTAGTTTAATCAAAGTGTAAATTAGTTAAAATAGTTGAACCAGCTTAAGATAATTCAAATTAATCTATAGAATACCAATTTAAAATATTATAACACAAAAACTTCCATACCTATAACACACGCCACTCTCTTATTTGTGAATAATATAAATAAAAAAAGAAACCTAAATTAATAGATTTCTCTTCATTCCAAATCAAGTTATCAAGCCAAACATCTTATTTCTTTAAGCTACTTGGAAATAAGAATAATGTCATGCACTTATTATAACACCGTTTTCCATATTATGGAATAGATTTGTACAAAAAACTCTCATATTAGATGATATGAGAGTTTTTAGTAACAACCTTTTTTATGTATCATGAAATTTTTTAATTAAAGTTAATCCCACAATTATTATATCATATTTTACATTAAATACATTAAATTCCTTTTTAATTGCTTATTTATTATTATAAAAATTATATGGAGGAATTAAGATGTTATATAAAAAAGGTTGTTCATGTACAGAAATTGGGATAATTCAAAATAATTTAAAGATGTTAGGCTATGATCCAAATGGAATTGATTGTGTTTTTGGATATAGTACTGAAATTGCAGTAAAAGAATTTCAAGGAGCTAACGGTATTTTGTCTGATGGAATAGTTGGTGATTGTACTTGGAATCTTTTATTTGATAAAATTAGTGAAATTCAAGGAGCCTTAAATCGATCCGGATTTAATTTAATCGTTGATGGAGTTGCAGGACTTAATACTTATAATTGTCTTTTGAGGTTTCAAAAAGCTAATGATCTTACTGTAGATGGAATTGTTGGTAGCTGCACATCTAATGCTCTATTTAAAAATAACTATAGCTGCACTCAAGATAATTTTAATATTTCAGATAATGGCTTTAACTTTATTGTAGACTATGAAAGCTTTTATCCTGAACCTTATCGTGGATTAGATTCTCAAAATCAAACTATAGGTTATGGCCATGTAATAATTTTAGGTGAAAATATTGAACGTCTCACTATGGATGAAGCTAAAGATCTACTCAAAAAAGATTTAGAAAGCTTTGTTCATTTAGTTAATATCATGGTGCTTGGATTAAATATTTCTCAGTGCCAGTTTGATTCTCTAGTTTCATTTGCCTATAACGCTGGTGCTACTGCTCTTAAATATTCGAGTTTATTAAAAGATATTAAGAACGGTGCTGATAATGAAACTATAAAAGACGATTTTTTGAAATGGATATATTGTAATCATGAGAAAGCTCTTGGTCTTTATCGTAGACGCTATGATGAATTTGAAATGTATTCAAATGCTGACTATACAAGGACTTATAGAGAATTTGAATAAATTTAAGTTTTCAGGAAGATGTTAATTCTTCCTGCTTTTTTATCTATATATATATATATAACTAGATAACTATATATATAGTTGCACATTTTGGGAGCGTTTTTTAAGCTATAACTATAACTAGATATCTTCCTGTGGAATATATGAATCATATCTATAAATATTTTTTAAGAATATATATGTAATATATTCCCATATTTTTTATTATGTGTTATACTGATTTTAAGTTATTAAGCTATTATCTTATATACATAAAGAAAGAAGTTGGTTGCTTTGGGTAAGAAAGGTCAAGACATAATACCACTTGATGAGAGTGAATACACAAATTTTGAAGAACATTCAATTCATAGTGGCGATGGTTTCGCTGATGGTTTTAATGATGATCTTATTTACGAAGGTGCGCCAACTGATGCTACTTCTATAATGACGTTTTCGTTTAATCCAGTAGATGAAAACAAAACACATAGTACGGATATGGATATAGAGTCAGCCCATGGAGATATCTCACAAGATGGAGATATTTCTAAAGATATTAAATTCTCTCAAGATAACAAGACAATTACCCAAGAGCCACAGAATCCAAGTGCTCCCCTAGCACCAAAGATTCGTGGCTTAACCCCTAAAATTAATGATGAAGGTTTTGACATTAAAAGATGTTATCAGTTCAGAGCTTCTACCTTGAAGAAATTAAATCAGCTTAAAGGTGAATCAGATAATTTTAATATTTATCTTAATGAAATCATAGATGCAGCCATTTGTTATTATCATGATGCTGTATTTAATAAAAAATAGCCATTTACGCTCCAATAATATATAAACCTTCTTGCATATTTATTTAAGAGAATAAAATGTGAGGAGGTTTTCTTTATGGGTGAAATGGTTACTTTAATTACTAACGTAGGCTTTCCAATTGCTGTAGCAACATATCTATTAATTAGGTTTGAAACTAAAATTGATGGATTGTCAAAAGCAATAACAGATCTTAGTTCAGTTGTTAATCAACATTCGAACTATAAAGGTGATGATAAGGTTGCATAATACCTTAGAAACATAAAAAAACATTATCAATTTCTCAGGCCAAAATTAGCCCAGAGTGTTGATAATGTTTTTTTGTGTGCAAAAATTCGAAGTGGGTAGCCAAAGGCTGAGAAAAAATCTCTCTCAAGGATCACCTAACGAATCTAAATCCGAGGGAAAAAGGATACGAAAAAATCGTGGGAGGGTTTTACCCCTTTTTTCTAAAATTATATAGTGGGATGCACACCATAAATATGCGAGCATTATAACATTTATGGTGTGTACCCAAGCTGAAAAAAAGGAGTAAACAGACTCAATCCCATTAATATAAGAGACCACTTTTTGAGACTTTTTGTTAAGCGTTGATATCACTAGGTTTGAACGGTGCGTTCTTCTTTGAAATTTTCACTGTTTTTTTTGCTTTTTATTTCTTTCAAATCTCTCGAAATTACCCTTTTATGAAGATTCAATTTTTCAGCAATTTCTACTTGTTTGTATCCTTGTTCAAAAAGTTTTTGAACTTCTTCAAGTCTATTATTTTTTTCAAATTGCTTCTTAGTTAATCCATTTTCAGTTCTTCTTTTTTCCTTTCGTTTATTGTTATGTCTAATCTCCTTTAAATCTTTTGTGATTATAGTATCTAGTTCTTTCATTTCATCATCGGTTATATGTAACATCCTAATTAATGTTATATTGCTGTAGTTATATCCTTTATGTTTATATTTCCTATTTCCAACCTGTTTACCTCGCTTGCTTTCATCTGGTTCATTCTCATCTTTTAACCATTCTTCATATGCAGTTGCTGCTGATGCAGTAATTCTAATTACCTCATCATTAGATAATGGTTCTTTGAATCCCTGATTAAATTCTAAAGTATTCTCTAAAGCTAAATCTAAATCATTGCAATATAGGCTATACCAGTACCTGTACAAGAAGCACATTTCTTCTCTATCACCTTCTGTCACTAACTCACCTTTAGCATTTCTGCAATAACCATCACGCATCTCCTGAAGCTTGACCAAATCCATGAATCTCGTATAGTGAAGCTTTAATTGATTGTATAAGCCACGAACTTTAGATTTATTATCTGTTTTATTCTTAGCTCTATTGTTTTTCTTAGCTTCATTCTTTTTAAAAAATTCTTCAGGAGTTAAATGTTTTACTTTATGTACCCGATCTCCTATGCTTTCTGTGTTTGGTGATAGCTCTGGAAGATAATCTTTTTGTATATCACCCAATCTATAAACTAAAGCATAATCATTTTGATAAAGTAAAGCTCTTTTATTAGTTCCTGTATGTATGCCACCTACAAGCCTCATAACTCTTGCAGAATCAATGCTCTTTGGATCACTTCCAACGTCATTTAATATTTCAAGGAAATGTCTTTGTATTACATTCCATAATGGAAGTACTGTTATGTGGCATGGTTCTATAAGCCAATAATAAGCTAGTCCTTTTCCTGTGAATACTGTAAACGTCGGTTCGGGAAGTAATCCAGATTCAAAATATTCATACCTAATAACATTCATCATGTACTCATGATCACATTCTTTGTACTTTTCCATATTATAAAAATCAACATCTATGTATAAAGAGTTTAGATGCCTTATATTCTCCATCTTTCTAATTGGTCTGAAAAAACTATTTGGACTTACATATACATTAGCTTCAAGGCTTATTGCCTTTGCAATATTCTCAATTAACTCAGGAATCTTATAATGAAATTGTGTCCAATCCTTATCCTTTTTAGCTGCTAGAGATATAAAACCATCATCACCTTTATGCAATAAAGTTATATTCTTAATAGCTCCGTCAATGTCTGCATCAGAAACTTGAATGCTATAGTCTTCTGCTAACTTTCTAATTGCACCTATCATGTCGAAATCCCCCATTATTATAAACATATGAAAAGGCTTGCCAATCCCTACCATTTAAGGATTAACAAGCCTTTATTTTTAAATATATCTCTTGCGTTTTAGTGTCGAATATAGTATAATATCTATATAAACAAAAAAGAAAATATTTAATAAATACCCTAACATGAAGTAAGTTTCTCAGGCTACCTTTCATGTTGGGGGCTTGTTTTTTTATGGGCTATTTTTTTATGTTCTTATGTCATTCGTTACTCTCATAATACAGTATTCTATACGTTTTTACAATAAATTTTGTACCCACAATAGATAATCTACTTGTTAAATATTTCCACAAAGTGATATAATAAATTAAAGTTAATCCCCCACCTTCTTTGCATATGTATTTGATGTAAAGAATTATTAAATTTATGGGGGTAAGAAAACATGAATTATAGTGAAATAGAATCTCAAGTATCTCTTGCCAAATGTGGCAATCCAGAAAGCCTAACTGCTCTACTTCTACAATTCAAGCCTTATATATTCAAAGTTTCTAAAAGTTTTCATATTAATAATTTTGATGAATACGATTTAGTACAAATCGGATATATAGCATTAATACGTGCTGTAGAAAAATACAATGAAGGCTCTAATTCTTTTAGCTCCTATGTCTACACATCAATCAAGAACGCTATGAAGTACACAGCAAGATCAAACAAGAAACATTCAAGCAATCTAAGTATCAATGCATCAATCAATGGCCAAAGCTTAAACGACTTTACAGAATTTCTTCAAAGTAATGAGGATTTAGAAAATGATTATTTAAACAATGAGAAAACATTAGAGTTTAGAAGAATTATCTCTGATCTTGAGCCTGATGAATTTGAACTTGTTTTCTTTGTATATTATAATAATTTCTCACTTACTGATTATGCAGCTAAAAAGGGTATATCTTATTCTAAGATAATTAGAAAAAAGAACTTTATCCTGGAGAAGCTTGGATCCAAATTAGGACAAGCTTAAAAAAATAGTAGGTGCCACAATTATTCCTTGTGGTCCTACTATTTTTATGTGCAATCTAATCAATCATATTATATCATTAACCGTAATTAGTTTCACTAGCCAACATTTCAGCCCCATCTAAGACTTTTATTCAAGTCCCGAAACGACTTTATGTAACTATATTCCTTAACGTGGGTTTGCTCGGCTTCGCTGGATAAACCCAAATGACATTCTGAATTATTAATCCTCAATTAGGCTTGATGTTTTATTAACTATGAAAAAACACGCAAATATATTTATATATAACCATAATTTCGAAAATAGAGCATTCAAAGTAAATAAAGGTGTTTTTATCAATGCAAATCCCACCCAAGATTGTGGCATGGTATCAGCTATTAAGTGACATGCAAATATTATTAATGTAAAACAAATAAGATATGAAATTAAAGATGATACTTCTCTGCTTATTTTACCAATTACATACAATAACACAAATCCAATTACTAATATAACAACTATTCTAGGATTAAAAATTGAATGAGTAATAAAATTTCTATGTACTAAATCATAAGTCTTTTCTACTTCGTCTGGTGCTTTATAAATTCTATCCATAACATATCCCACACCAGGTATCCAATGTAAAAACCATAATAAAAAATCAACTATATTTAAAAATAATATACACACATAGTTAATTATTGGTTCTATTACTCCTCCTACTATTGGAATAGTATAGGATGACATATTTCCATCAAACATATGAAATGCACCAGGCAAAAAATTTAATGTAAATATACTGTATGCTAATTGCTTCAAGAAATACACTACAATAATTACAACAATTATTCCTACTATAAATTCCATCGTTACCCCCATTTTAAAAAAAATATTTTTTCAGTACATTTTAACATATTTTGATATAAAATCCCAATTATATAATTTTTAACTTTAACATAAATAAAAATAACCTACATAGTTTTTATGTAGGTTACATTTATTTTTAAATTATCTATTATCCTTTACTATACTTGTTGCAGTTCCAGTAATAAAACCAGAAGCCTCCCTAATTTTTTTTATTTTATTTTTTGTTTGATTTATCTCCTCTTTTAGTTCACAATTTTCCTTATATAGCTTTACTTCCTCATGTGATACTCTTGTCATAAATGGTTTTAGTTTAGTTTCTTTTTTATCATTCATATTATTCACTCCTTCATTTACTACTATAATTTAATTACTTTCTAACAACAATCTGCCCCTTCAAATTGTCCACTTCATTCGTCAACTTCTGTACAAGTTCAGTCATTCTTCCTTCACACCCCCCCCCGGTATTAATGAGCCAAGCAAATTTGCTAATGATAAAATGTTATTAATATATGTAACTATGGAATATTACTGTCCAAAAAAATGAAATAGCAGCCATAAACAACAAAGAATAAAACTTTATATCTAATTTTCTAATATCCTTAGTGTATTCTACCTTACTCATAAACCTTTTACTTCTCATTGTTTTCAAAATATCTAAGTTAAAAAAGATACCACCAATTTTCATGGTAGCCACCATAAATATTAAAAAGCATATTAAAGATAAACTCTCCCACATAAATATCACTCCTTTAAAAATTATAAAACTGCGGTATCGCCAACATTTCCGACAAAACCCACGCTAAGACAAAAATTGGATTGAATTTAAATTTTTCACCAACGTTAAACCAGTAATATCCAAAATATAAGTACCAAAAAGGCTATTTTAAATTTATTTTGATACTTTATAGTTATGTAGTTGAATTATTTTAACAAAAAATTTAAAGTAAACCATCCAAATATTAAAGTTCCTACAATAATATATAGTCCCATGGGATTAAATCCACCTCTTCTACTCATCTTTTCACCTCCCTTTTAAAAAATAAAAAAAGCCAAATTAAAATAAAGCACTGTAGAAGATTAAAATACACGCTATACATCACTTCATTAATAAATGGATGTACAGGCCTATTTCAATATTTTTATCTACATTGTCTCATTCTAATTTGACTTATTATTATTCTGGTCAAATTACTGTCTATAATTAATTTTATTCTTATTCTAATTTGTCTATAATTAATCTATCTAGTTCATAATAACATGTATTTTCTTTATTAACAATATTTATTAAATATCTTCATTTATTATCTACTAACCCCTGCAAATTCTCCAATTTATTTTTAACCTTCTCTAATTCCAACTCTTTTTTCCCAAGCTCTAATTCCAACTTATTATTAAATTGCTCCTTATTCTCATTTATTTGCACTTCTAAGCGTTCGCTAAAATTCTTTTCTACTTCTAATACCTGTTGTTTATTTTTCTCTTCCATATCCTTAATAGTAGCCGTATGTTCAACTTCCTTTTCTAACATAGATTTATTTAAGTTCTTATTCTCATTAATTTGTTCATCTAATCTCTCTTTAAAAGTTTTTTCTAATTCTAATATTTTATTATTATTTTTTTCTTCTATGGTATTGATATTAGCCTTATACTCAACATCTTTCTCTAACATAGTTTTATTTAAGGCCTTTATTTCTTCCTTTTGTTCTTGAATTTGATTCTTATAGAATTCTAACATATCAGCATCATTTTTAATCTTATCTTCCAGCTGCTTATTACTATTATTAAGTGTTATATTTTCTGATTTAAGTTCCTTATTATCTATATCTAACTTAATATTAATTTCTTTGTATTCTTTATATTCATTTAAAGTATTAGTTAATAATTCATTTTGTTGCCTTAAATTATCTATGTATTTATCTTTATCCTTAATATCATTTTGAACCTTACTTAACTGATCCTGTAATTCCTTATTCTTATCACTTAAATTTGCAATATTATCATCTAATATAACTTTACCATCTTTAAATTCCTGAAGCTTATTTTGATGATCTAAAATTGTCTTATCCTTAGTAATTAGTTGAAGGCTTAATTCTTCTCTTATACGATCTTCCGTTGTTGTATTTTCTTCAAGACTATTAATATAAAATTTAACCAAGTTATTAACTGTTGTTTGGAATGCCTCAATGCTATTTGATCTACCTCCAAGTGAACTCTTAGCATTGTTTAATTCAAGTGTATTAAGTAAACTTGTGAATGCTTCCTGCTGATTCAAGCTGTTTTGGCTTGCAAATTCCTTGAATCTATTAATATCATCCTCATTTAATCTGAAAGTTGCTGGCTTTATTATAATCTCACTCATCTTTTTACCTCCCATAATTTTACGTATACATA
>Ga0302165_10000132_pt1 | contig 30811 bp, 22 predicted proteins | sample I_Fen_E3_2_FD_193499 | JGI IMG/M metagenome (GOLD analysis project Ga0302165, IMG submission 193499) | Peat permafrost microbial communities from Stordalen Mire near Abisko, Sweden - I_Fen_E3_2 | ecosystem: Environmental > Terrestrial > Soil > Wetlands > Permafrost | place: Sweden: Abisko...
AGATGCCCTATAATAAGTAAGGCAGATACTAAAGGGCGAATTTCTTCAATATGGTGTCTGCGAAATTATAGCTCCATCAACCTTAGTTGATTAGCCTACCGTCATTTTCTGCGGAAAGATAATTACGAATTTTGTATACCGACCAACCTCTGATTCAACCATTATTTTTCCATGCAACACTTCTACACATTTTTGAACTGTATATAAGCCCAGCCCATTGCCTTTGGACTCTTCATTTCCCACAAAAAACATTTTGAACAGTTTGGGACGAATGGACTCTGGAATACCTACTCCATTATCATGGACGCTAAGTTCTACACCCTTCCCGCTCATCACCGCTTTAATTTCTACACGAGCATGGTCAGGATTTTTCAGCACACTGAAAAAGATGCCATTTTCAATAAGATTTACGAGGATGTTCTCAAGCAGTATTGGGCTGGTTTGTAGGGTAATGTCAGCTGGACAATCTACATGAAATTGAACTCCACTGGCTGTGATCAATTCTGCATGTTTATTTTTTATTTCCACGATCGAAGGAGCCAGCGAGATGGTCTGGAGATTCGATGATTCCTGGCTTATCTGGCTAATGCTGATCAGCTTCTTAAGCATACGATCCATTTTCATCGTTGTGCTTTGCACCCGACTTACATAATCTGCTGCTGTAATATGCTCCGAAATATTGCAAAGTCCCAGGATCGATCGGATGGGCGATCGCAGATCGTGGGACGCGCGATACAAGAAGGTATCCAATTCTTTATAAGATTCTTCCAGCAGGCTGGTTCTTTGAATTACAATTTCTTCCAGATTTTCATTGATGGTTTTAATTTCTTCATTGGCTGTTTTGAGTTCATTCGATTGCCTGCGTAAACGATTGCTAAAGGAGATCAGAAGAACGATGAGCACTCCAAAGGCTACATAAACACTGCCCATGATAATGGAGCGCTGCTGGAACAAGCGTTGCTGCTCTTGTTTCTCTTTTTCCGATACTGAGAGTCTTGTTTCAAGATTTTTAATATCAAAGTATCGCTCCTTGATGTCATTGATAATATTGTGATAATCAACCTGGTTTTGTTCGAACTTACTTTCATTTTGCTTTAGCACATTATCGAGCAAATCCAGATCAGTAAGCAGGCCATTCCACTCCTCTTTGCTCAACGTGGAAACACCCTTATCAAGTTTCTCTTTAACGATCCGGATGGCCGCATCAAATTCCAAACGATTTATTTGTATGGCATCACCTTCTAAAGTTGCCTGGTTCATCAAACTCTGGATATCTTCTTTTATGGTGGTAGTGTCTGTGATGCTATTCTTATAAGTTGATAGTGATAGCCTTGAAACGGAGTCTTCCATCTGAAGTATCAGGTGGTTAAACTTGGTTTCAATCTTCATTTTGGCATCTTCATCCAGGCTTCCAATGGATATGTTTTTAAAAACTTCATAAAAACCCGAAAGCGATTTAACTGAATCCAGTTTTGCAAAATCGAAATTAGGTTTGGGGGCCGCGTTAAGTGGTTTCTTTTTTTGTACTAGCTCTGTCACCTTCGGCCGTTCAACAATAATTACATTTTCCTTATCGGATAAATTGATACTCTTCACCAGCCAGTCTTGTACGGTAAACTGATCGGATGTTACGTTTTCACTTAACGAAAGGGTAAGATCAAATCCACCATCCTGATTAGTGGTGATGGATTGGCTGTTTAAACCTTTAAACGAAACAGATGTTAGTGGTACAGAGTCACCTTTTGATAAGCGCAAAACAAAATGCACCACCTTATAGCTTTTCGGGCGAACAATAATTTCCAGTACACCCTTTGATAAATTCCACGATGCTGCCTCAAGGTTATCATCCTTGATCTTAACGGATTTTACAGGAAGATCTTGGTTACTTAATTCAACTATAGCAACTCCCTTCTTTCCAATTGAAAAGTATTCTTTATTATTCAGGGAAATTTCTATATTCCTCAGCGTATGAAGTTTTTGATCGAATGTTTTGATCTTAATTATTTGTTTTTCTTGTGCGAGGAGTGATTTCTGTGCCAACAAGCTCATGATGATGAGCATAATTCTGCCGAGCTGTGAATACGAAAAAGTTGTAGGTCTACTCATCTCACTTAGACTCGGAGCTCTGATTAAAAATATCTTTCACGACTACTATTTGATGGATGTTATTGTCTTCCCTATACTTTCGTATTTCCAAACTGGCTTTATACTGAAAACCCGATTCGTCAACGATTTCAATAAAGTACTCACTAAAATACGGAACGGTGACTGAAAAATTACCATTCTCATCTGTAATTGTTTCGTAAACACGCGAGCCGGTTTCGCTATCTACTAAGAATAATTTTGTGTTGGCCCATGCTTTAATTTCAGATTGAGCGCTCGTTGCATGTTCTTTGTATTGCGTTATTCCTGAAATGATATAGGGATAGGTTTGAATATCCATTTTGAATTTATAAATATCATCGTCATAACCACCATGTTTCCGATTGGAGGTCAGGTATCCTTGCGTACCGAGGGAATCAAACTCTATTCCAAAATCGTCATAGCTGCTGTTAAGAGGATACCCAACATTTTCAACTTCCCCGTATTCTTCTTTTTTAATTTTTACTTTGAAGATGTCCAGTGCACCTAGTCCAGGCTGGCCGTCAGACGAAAAATATAAATAGCTGTTCTGTAAATTCGGAAATACCTCATTCCTGCTTGTGTTTACGGGCTCTCCAATATTAATTGGTTTTGACCATTTGTTGTCCACCCTTGTGGATGTATAAATATCATAACCACCAAGTCCATCCTCTATGTTGGAAGAAAAATACATTTCCGTTCCGTCTTCATTAATCGTAACATCATGGATGGAATAATCGTCGCTGTTATAAGGGTAAGGTTGGTCGAGTTTCCAGGTATGGCCCTTCAAGGAGGCAAAGTATAATCCTAGTGTACGCCCTCCTTCTACATTTTTCTTCTCGGAGGATGATACAAATACCATGCGCTTCCCCTTGTCATAGAAGTCTATAGGACCTGTGTTGAATTTGGAGTTCAGTGTTCTGGCAAACCCTTTAGGTTCGCCAAACACAATACCCGTTTGTGTGGTCGTGTCATTTTTCCAAGCCGCGGTATACAGTTGATAAAACGGTGTTCTCATTTTTCCATTTACATTTTCAATCAGCTTTTCTTCTTTTCGATTGGATACAAACACAATTTGATTTTGATAGAGCACAGGACACAATTCTGAAAAAGTTGTATTGATCGCTATCCGCTTGACCGAATAATGCGCTGAGTCTTCATACAAATACTGCAGATTATTCAGCCTCCACATTTTTTGCAAAATCACTTCGTTATCGGGTTCTCGTTGCATGGATTGCTTATAATAGCTCCCTGCTTCATCGTAATTCTTCAGAACAGTTTGTGCTTCTGCATATTGATACATATCCCTTTCTGGTAACACATTACCTTTATTCAGGTAAGCACAATACACCGAAGCTGCTTTTTTATAATCCTTCATTTGATAATAACATTCAGCAAGCTTTAGTTGAGTTTGTGAATCATCTGGATTTTTAGCCAACGAACTCCGATAAAGTTCTGCAGCTTCTGGATAGTTTGTTTGTGCAAATTTTTTATCCGCCAATTTCAATTGGCTTTGCAGAATACTGAACACGGTAATTTGACATACTCCATTCCTGGCGATCATCATGCAACCTATTATCGATATCCAAACTAGTTTTTTCACTCTTATTTTATCTCGATGTTTCTACATTATTTCTAATGTTTCGGAATACGTAATGAATTAAGAGTTCATGCGAGGCGCTGCCTAAGCTTGTTACGGAATTTAGCGGATAATCATACGCATAGCCAAATTGAAATTGAGGAGTAAGCTGAAATTTAAAAATGAAATCAACGGACTCATTCTTGCGGTAGGAAACGCCGCCCGTTAAAACTTCTCTGTAAATAAAATTGATATTGACATCATAGGATACGGGTAATTTCGGAAAGTATTTTATGATCAACGCTGGCTCCATGTCGAGCTTTTCATTTAGTGTAAACTTATAGCGCGAGTAGGTCAGCAACGTGTTTTTTCTGAAAGTAATAGATACCGTATCACTCATGTGTGCCGTAGACGACAATAATTCAGGTGCCGACAAACCGATTTGTAGCTTCGGGCTTCTGTAATAAATACCAGCACCAAACCCAACAGTTGTCTCATTGATCGAGTTAACCAGTTTCGGATCGTTGTTTGGGCCCTGAAGAGATGCATAATCAGACTTTAGATTACTTACTCCAGCCTGGAGACCCATCGAAAGAAATGATCTTTCCCTTATTTTAATATGATAGGCATAATTGGTTAGAACATTGGTGTTTTTATGAACACCGAGTTGATCGCGGATGATAGTAAATCCTAAACCAACATGTTTTTTCTTCATGAGTGTATGCGCTGAAAAACTTTGTGTATTAGGAGCATTTTCAACTCCGCTCCACTGGTTTCTGCTTACCATCGTGAGACTGAGCGCTTCTTCTGCGCCCGCATAGGCAGGATTAATGACAAGATTGTTGTACATGAATTGCGTGAACTGCGGGCCTTGTTGAGCATAGGAATAGTAGGCCACAACTTCTAAAATCACAACGATCAGGATTCTTTGGGAATAAAATACTCTGGCCTTTCCCATACTTATTGAATGACTTCAAGGAATCCTGTTTTATGAATTATCTTACCTTGTGCGTGAACTTCGATTTTATAAAAGTATGTTCCGGTTGGCACAGGTGTTCCATTGGTGTTCGTTGCATTCCAAACTACATTTTGGTTGTTATACCCGGTTGCATTGTAAATTTGGTTTCCCCACCGATCCACTACAAGAACAGTATTCTCATACTTATCAATATTCGTTAGCACCCATACATCATTGATGCCATCACCATCCGGGGTTACTGCTTTGGCAACTGCAAATAATGCATCATGTTCTAACACGCTAATATTGAATGTACATTCTGAAGAATTGCCGTAGTCGTCTGTGAATATGTAAACGATAGGGTTGATCCCCACGGTGAATATACTTCCGGGTTCATTCGATTTTTCTACTGTTACATGGCCGCACTGAACAGAGCCTTTAGGCTCCGTCCATGTTAAGACTGCATTTCCATTTTCATCAGCGTTAACAATGATGTCATCCGGGCATCCTTCTATTACAGGGCTGGTGCCATTTACAATAACATTAAACGAACATGTCTGTTTATTCCCACTGTTATCTATTGCAGTATACGTTACAGTAGTGGTTCCCACCGGGAACATACCCGGGGCATGATCTGGCGTGAAGCTTATAAGGGTACAATTATCGGTAGCAGTAGGGGCCGCCCATGATACGTAAGCCTGGCAGGTGGCATCAGCAAAAGCTGTAATAGTTGAAAGGCATCCTGTAATGACTGGAGCGGTTTTATCTATCACTATAACATTAAAGGAACAGGTGGATGAATTTCCATTGCCATCATCAGCTGCGTAGGTTATTGTGGTTATCCCTAGCGGGAAGTTGGTCGACCCGGATACAAAACTACTGGTTAGTCTTACGGTCGGTGTCGCACAATTATCGGTAGCCGTCGGATCAAGCCACATCGCCGTGCCTTGGCAACTGTTATAAGCAAATACGGTGATGTTGGTGGGGATGGAAGAGGCAGTGAAAACAGGTGCGATATTATCTATCACCGTTACCGTAAAAGAGCTCGTTGCAATGTTATTAGCGGCATCCCGGGCTTCGTAAGTAATCGTTGTTACTCCCAGCGGGAATGTCGTTGCTCCAGATGCAAGACCACCGATTTGTGTTACTGTCGCCCCACAATTATCGGTAGCCGTCGGATCAGTCCATGAGGCTGTGCCCAGGCCACTGCCATCAGCAGAGACTGGGATAGTCGCAGGGACAACAGTAAATACAGGCGGGGTGGTATCTACCACTTTTACAGTGAACGAACACGTTGCAATGTTATTCGCTACGTCCCGGGCTTCATAGGTTATCGTAGTTATCCCTAGTGGGAAGTTCGTCGACGTGGATGCAAGGCCAGCTGTTTGGATTACCGTAGGTGTCCCACAATTATCGGCAGCCGTCGGATCACTCCATGAAGCTGTGCCCAAACCACTACCATCAGCAGAGACGGTGGTATTTGTGGGAACAACCGTAAATACTGGCGCGATGTTATCCGTTACGATCACGTCGAATGAAGTGAAGGTGTCGTTGCCAGCACCATCCCTGCCGCGGTAAGTTATTGTTCCTAATGGGAAGTTGGTCGCCGCGGGTGCTAGACCAGCAGTTTGTGTTATCGTCGGTGTGCCACAATTATCAGTAGCCGTCGGGATAGTCCATGTTGCCGTGCCAAAACAATTGCCATCTGCAAAGACTGAAATATTCGAGGGGACAACCGTAAATACTGGCGCGATGTTATCCACTACGATCACATCGAATGAAGTGAAGGTGTCGTTGCCAGCACCATCCCTGGCGCGGTAAGTTATCGTTGTTGTTCCTAATGGGAAGTTCGTCGCCGCAGGTGCAAGGCCAGCAGTTTGTGTCATCGTCGGTGTGCCACAATTATCAGTAGCCGCCGGGATAGTCCATGTTGCCGTGCCAAAACAACTGCCATTAGCTGAGACTGAAATATTCGAAGGGACAACCGTAAATACTGACACGATGTTATCCATCACCGTAACCGTAAAAGAGCTCGTTGCAACGTTATTAGCGGCATCTCTTGCTTCGTAGGTAATCGTTGTTACCCCTAGCGGGAAGTTCGTTGCCCCGGATGCAAAACCACCGATTTGTGTTACAGTAGCCGCACAGTTATCGACAGCCGTCGGCACAGTCCATGAAGCAGTGCCCTGACAACTGCCATTAGTAAACACTGAAATATTTGAGGGGACAACCGTAAATACTGGCGCAGTGTTATCCACTACGACCACGTCGAATGAAGTGAAGGTATCGTTGCCTGCACCATCCCTGGCCCGGTACGTTATCGTTGTTGTTCCCAGCGGAAAGTTGGTCGCCGCAGGTGCAAGACCAGCGGTTTGTGTTATGGTCGGTAAACCGCAATTATCGGTAGCCGCGAGAGGAAGCCATTTAGCTGTGCCCTGACAACTGCCATTAGCTGAGACAGTAATATTCGAGGGGACAACCGTAAATACAGGGAAGGTGGTATCATTCACTGTTACGGTGAATGAAGTGAAGGTATCGTTATTGGCTCCGTCCCTGGCGCGGTAAGTGATCGTCGTTACCCCTAGCGGGAATGTTGTCGATCCGGGTGCAAGACCAGCTGTTTGAGTTATCGTTGGTGATCCACAATTATCAGTAGCTGTCGGGATAGTCCATGTTGCCGTGCCATTACAACTGCCATTAGCTGAGACAGTAATATTCGAGGGGACAACCGTAAATACTGGCGGGGTGTTCTCTACAACAGTTACAGTGAACGAGCAAGTTGCGACGTTATTTGTGGCATCTGTTGCAGTGTAGGTTACCGTAGTTGTACCGACAGGTAATAACAGCCCGGACACGGGACCTTGAGTTTGAGTTACTGTCGGTATCCCACAATTATCGGTGGCAATTGGCAGACTCCAGACCGCAAGGCCTGTACAGCCAACGGCAGGTACGGTGATATTCGCAGAGCAAGACGTAAATACAGGTGCGGTGTTATCCAGAACAATTACTTTGAAAGAACAGGAGGTCGTGTTTCCATTTCCATCATCTGCCTTGTAGGTTATCGTGGTTTGACCTAGCGGGAATGTCGTTGATCCGGATGAAAGACCAGCCGTTTGTGTCACAGCCGGTGTCCCACAATTATCGGTGGCTGTCGGAACGTTCCAGGTGGCAGTGCCCTGACAAGTGCCATTAGCAAATATGGTGATATCCGAAGGGCATGAGATCGCAGGCGGTATGTTATCCAACACAATTACTTTGAAAGAGCAGGAGCTACTGTTCAGTGATGCATCCGTTGCTTTGTAGGTTATCGTGGTTTGACCTAATGGGAATGTCGATCCAGACGAGAGACCAGCCGTTTGTGTTACGGTCGGTGTGCCACAATTATCGGTGGCCGTCGGAACGGTCCAGGTCGCGGTGCCCTTACACGAACCATTAGAAGACACCGTGATATCCGAAGGGCATGAGATCACTGGTGGGGTTGTGTCGACAATTGCATTAACAGTAACATTAAAAGAACAGGTGGCCGTATTTCCATAGCTGTCTTTTGCAGTGTAGGTAACTAGTGTGGTTCCTGATGGAAAAGTGCTTCCAGGGTTATGATTGCTGGTGAAGCTGACAACGATACAATCATCGGTCGCAGTAGGAGGCGTCCAGTTCACCGCTCCTACCGAGCATACTGTGATGTTAGCAGGACAATTTAAAATAACGGGAGGAGTAGTGTCCGGTGTTGGCTGGGAGCCACAAGTTAAAGGTCCACCATTTTTGCTTTCACCTGCTATAACAGTAAAACCGCCAGCGACCAATCCAATGTAAAAACTCGACGATCCGCAGCTAGTGTCAAAGGTCACAACGTCTACTCCATTAACACTCATCGTTACACTGCTCCCAAATTTTCCAGCCCCGTTAGTACCTCCAAACGTAATGACGCCTCCGGGATTAACTACTCCTGTAAAAGCTACACCAAACTGATCTGTGGCGATTATCGTACTTGCGGCAGCTCCATTGAATTGCAGGGTCATGCTAATCATACCCGCCTGACAGGTCCCGCTACTAGCTAAGGGAGGGCAATAGCAAGCTTGGCTAAATGAATGTAAGGAACTTGCCAGGAGTAAGCCTGAAAAGATGATAGCCCTAATGGATGGCAGTAACTTGATTAAGCCCTTCATTATAGTTTTTGCAATAGCCCTAGACTTGAATTAAGTTCATTTTGAGAAAGAAAGCCAAATCCGGATATTACTTATGTACTTAATCCAGCGAAGGTAGGGCTCCATAAAGCTTATTTTAGTCGTTTTTTGGGCGATATAGTATTCATGTCATATTTATCCCTTATTTCGTCAATATGTAAGAGGGACACAAAGCAACCAAACTGAATCACTATGGATTAGATTAGTTTACCTGACACAGGTGAATACACATCGTAAATGTTTGCAGATACAGCAGCTCTGATTGCTAGCCGTCAATGGTTATTGTGCTCGGCTGCGCTTGTCGAATTTAGAAATTCGAGCAAGTCAACGAGGTGAAGTCAGGTCTTGCGATCTGACTTCACAGAAAGAAATTATTTCTTATTTTTTACCAGGTCCATTCCACATTTACTGCACTTGCCTGCTTTGTCGGAAGTAACATCAGGATGCATTGGACATGAATAAGCTTTTGCGTTTTCGTCAAGCACTTTACTATGATCCATTTTATGACTGGTACAATGAATAGCACATGCGCCAAATTGTTTGTAGTTTTCATGTACTTCCGCTTTTACATTGCCGGCTTCATCCTTCACCAAACAGGTGCCATTCATTGGTGGGCCCATCGTCCAGCCTCCTTTTGGCTCTGCCAGATAAGGCACAAAATTTCCATTCTTCTCTGCCTTGCCCATTTTCTCACCTGTCTTTGTATCGATCATCATTCCAGTGGCATCCACGTGCGCAATCTCTACGCCGGCTTCATCGGTGATAGTACCTTCCTTCGAAACATTTCCAATGTGCTTTCCATCGGCATCCGTGATCTTCCCGGAGGCATCAATTTTAGGCGCTTTGTAATTTTGTGCTTGCGAAATGGTAAGAGTAAAAACTACGGCCAGCATTAACAGGAGTGTGCTCTTGATTTTCATGGTTTCATTGTTTAAAGTTATTAATCGGTTCTTTGTCGTGTTCCTAAAGTTATGTTTACAGATAAGGACTTAACCCGATAATTCGTCATCATATTCTATGATGTTTGTCATGAAAATCGCTATGTTACTTTTAAATTCGATTTCATTTATCCAAGCACAATCAAAACCATTAGCCATGAAGAGACTTTTATCTATCGTATTAATTTTTTTGTCCCCTTCAGTCATTGCACAAGTGAACACAGAGAAGTATCCCGTCGACTCTGCCTCTGTTGAACACAAAGGTGTACCGAAAGGAGAGGTGATAAAATTTGTTTTCGAGAACTCGAAAATTTTCCCAGGAACAAGAAGAGAGTGTTCGGTTTATATACCAGTTCAGTATAAGCCCGAACAACCTGCCTGTGTCTATGTCAATCAGGATGGAATTCAATGGAAGGCTCCAGTTGTTTTTGATAACCTCATTCATCGGAAGGAAATGCCCATCACCATTGGTGTTTTCATTTCACCCGGACAGGTGGTTGCTGCGAATGACCAAGCCGCCAATGATCGCTACAACAGAAGTTTTGAGTACGACGGATTGGGCGATAATTACGCTCGGTTCTTACTTGAAGAATTATTGCCCGAAGTTGAAAAGCAAAAATCAAGCGATGGCCGCGCTATCCGATTATCAAAATATGGAAATGATCGGGCGATTGGTGGAGGAAGCAGTGGTGCTGTTTGTGCCTTTACCACTGCGTGGGAAAAACCGAATGAATTCTCAAGAGTCTTTAGTGCCATTGGAACGTACGTTGGACTTCGTGGTGCCGATCGTTATCCAACACTTATCCGCAAGTATGAGCCCAAACCGATTCGTATTTTTCTACAAGACGGATCCAACGATTTGAATATTTATGGAGGCGATTGGTGGAAAGCAAATGAAACGATGGAGCGCGCGTTAACTTTTGCAGGATATGAAGTGAATCACGTTTGGGCCGAAGGAGCGCACAATGGAAGTCATGGGAGTTCTGTGTTTCCTGAGGCAATGCGCTGGCTTTGGAGGGATTGGCCCAAGCCCGTTGCGATAGGTAGTTCGAAAAACCAGTTTCTCAGTGATATCTTAATCCCCGGGCAAGGTTGGGAGCTCGTTGGACAAGGCTATAAATTCACGGAAGGCACTGCAGCTAATGCATCGGGTGAAGTATTTTATCAGGATATTCCCAATTCAAAAACCTATAAAGTCAGTGTTGATGGCAAACTCAGTGAACTGACTATCGATGCAAAAAAAGCAAGCGGCACTTCGTTTGGGTCTGATGGAAAAAGATATGTTGCCGCTGGTGGTGCAAGTCAGATCATCAGCTACGATGCCAGTGGAAAAGAAGCAGTTGTTGCTGATAATATCAAACCGAATGATGTAGTGGTTGCAAAGAATGGAAATATTTATGTTACAGTGCCCGATGGATCTCAAAATCCGAGCAAACTTATTCTGATCAAGCCTAATGGTGAGAAGAAAATCGTTGATGAAGGATTGAAGTTTGCAAATGGCATCGCATTAACTCCCGATCAAACACAATTGTATGTGACTGAATCTGCATCGCATTGGGTTTGGATTTATAAAATTGAAGGAGACGGAACACTTAGTAATAAACAACGATTTGGCTGGCTTCATTACCCGGACGATGCAGACAATGCATGGCCCGATGGACTTAAGTGCGACACTGAAGGACGGGTATACGTTACTTCACGTTCTGGAATTCAAGTGCTTGACCAACTTGGAAGAGTGAACGCCATTTTGCCTTCTCCCAGTGGACAGGTTTCCAACTGTTGCTTTGGTGGAGCAAACTTTGATGTTCTTTATGTATCGTGTGGGGATAAAGTATACCGGAGGAAAGTAAAAGTTCGCGGGGTAAATACTTTTGAGGATCCTATAAAACCGCCGAAGCCTAGATTGTAAAGAGACGTTTCTTCTTCATCCAATAGACCAAATCATCATTCACGATCGCAACGAGAGTTGCTTTGGTTTCCTTATTTAATTTGTTAGTATTGTGTCATCATTACACAATGATTTTACCACTTAACATTTCATAAATTATGCGCAGCTATCTCAATCGTCTATTACTGGTTTGTATTCTGTTAGGCATCGCTGCTAATATGCATGCGCAACAGAGCCTGCCTCAATTAGGAAGAAATTCAATCCAGGAAGTCATTGCAGCCATGACGCTGGAGGAAAAAGTGAACCTCCTTGTAGGTGGGGGCATGAATGTGCCGGGCATGCCTTTGCCTGGGGCGAGTGTTGAGCCAACAACTGCACAGAAGCGGGTACTTGGTGCTGCAGGAACTGTTGTTGGTATTCCGCGCCTGGGTATTCCTTCAATCGTTGTGTGTGATGGTCCTGCTGGCATTCATGCTTTTAATGCAGGTCAATCACGTCTCTATTATGCAACTGCATGGCCTATCGGTACGCTGCTTGCATCCAGCTGGGATACAACGCTGGTTAAGAAAGTGGGAACAGCTTTCGGCAAGGAAGCAAAAGAATATGGCATCGATATATTGCTTGCGCCTGGAATGAACATTCATCGCAACCCCCTTGGTGGAAGAAACTTTGAATACTATTCTGAAGATCCTGTCGTAACGGGAAACATTGCTGCCGCCATGATCAATGGCATTCAAAGTAATGGCGTTGGCGTTTCTGCCAAACACTTCTTCGCTAATAATCAGGAAACCAGTCGCAACACACTCAATACTATTGCAAGTGAAAGAGCACTGCGTGAAATCTATCTGAAAGGTTGGGAAATTATGCTGAAACATTCCAGTCCCTGGACAATAATGAGTTCTTATAATCTTGTTAATGGCAGTTACACAGCTGAAAACCCTGAGCTGCTTACCACTATCCTCAGGAAGGAATGGGGATACAAAGGTTTTGTTATGTCGGATTGGTTTGGCGGAAGAGATGCTGTAAGAATGGCGAAGGCCGGAAATAATTTGATCATGCCCGGATTACCTCCGCAGAAGCAAGCCATCTTGGATGCAGTGAAGGGTGGACAACTGGAGGTAAAAGCAATTGATCAGAATGTTGCCGACATCTTGAATATCATACTTCTTTCACCAACATTCAAAGGCTACAAATATTCCGACAGCCCTGACTTGAAGAAGAACGCGCAGCTGTCAAGAGAAGCAGCAGCTGAAGGAATGATTCTTCTAAAGAATAACTACTCATTACCCATCGCAATCGGAAGCTCAGTAGCGCTGGTAGGAAGCAACGGTTATGAACTAATCGCTGGAGGCACGGGCAGCGGTGAGGTAACGAAGATGTACACAGTTCCTTTGTCCGATGGGCTTTTTCATGCAGGCTTTGCTACAAATCCAGAACTCTATTCTACTTACACTAAATATCTGGAAGAAGAAACGATAAAGCATCCCAAAAAAAGCATGTTCGAAGAGTTTATGAACCCTTCCAAACCGATCGAAGAATATTCACTCAGTACAGATGTTATCGCCAAAGCTGCTAACACGAATGATTGTGCTATCATCAGCATCGGAAGAAATGCGGGGGAGGGATCTGACCGAAAAGTGGATGGCAATTACAACCTTACTGAAACCGAAAAAACGCTCATTAAAAATGTGGCGGACGCTTTTCATGCGAAGAACAAAAAGGTAATTGTTGTTCTTAACATTGCCGGACCCATCGAAGTAACATCGTGGAGAGATAATGTTGACGCAATTCTGCTGGCATGGCAACCGGGCCTCGAGGGCGGCAATGCTATTGCTGATGTACTTAGCGGAAAGGTAAACCCTTCCGGAAAACTAGCTACAACTTTTCCTGCTGCCTACGCTGATGATCCTTCAGGTAAGAATTTTCCCGGCAAGGAGTTTAAAGATAAACCTGTTCCCGGAATGTTTGGTCAGAAGGCCTTTGAAGCAGAGGTGACCTATGAGGAAGGCGTTTATGTTGGCTATCGCTACTACAATACCTTTGAAGTAAAACCTGCTTACGAGTTCGGTTATGGCCTGTCATACAGTGATTTTACCTATAGTGACCTGAAGTTAAGTTCTCCTTCATTTACGGATAAACTCACTGCATCAGTTACTGTAACTAACTCCGGAAAAACGGCTGGTAAAGAAGTGGTTCAATTATACATCAGTGCACCTACAAACACGCTTCACAAGCCTGCAGCCGAGTTGAAAGGTTTTGCTAAGACAGGATTATTAAAGCCAGGCGAGTCGCAGACTTTTACATTTACCATCACCGCCAAAGACCTAGCATCGTATCAAACGAAGAGTAACTCTTGGATAGCCGATGCAGGTACCTACACGGTGAAGATCGGTACATCTCAAACTGTGAAACTGTCGACCTCTTTCAAAGTGGCAAAAGAGATTATTACTGAGAAGACGAATAAAGTGTTGGTACCCAAAGCAGCGATAAATGAATTGGTGAGCAAGCCGGCAGTAAAGAAGTAGTTATTCATTAATTTCAATCATTGTTTCAAAAGGACTTTCCATGAAAATAACAACTAATTCCAGTTTGTACTTCATAATGATATCCATCATCGTGATTTGCGAATTCAAAGTATCAGCACAAACCGATAACACTTTTCCGGTACAGACGAAAATTGCAAATGGTGTCATTGAAGGTTTGTACGATACGAAGTCAAGCTTACAATTATACCTGGGGATACCTTTTGCAAAACCTCCGGTAGGCAACCTTCGCTGGAAAGCTCCCCAGCCTCTCGATAACTGGAGTGAGGTGAGAAGCGCAAAAGCATTTGGCCCACGAGCTGTGCAAACCATTGTATGGGGCGATATGAATTCGCGCTCCAATGGAATCAGCGAAGATTGTCTGTACCTGAATGTTTGGACACCTGCAAAGAAAAATACAACCGGCTTGCCCGTGCTCGTCTATTTTTTTGGGGGCGGTTTTGTTGCCGGTGATGGATCGGAGCCTCGCTATGATGGTGCAGCTATGGCGAAGAAAGGTATTGTAGTAGTCACTGTAAATTATCGTCTAGGCTTATTTGGTTTCTTTGCTCATCCTGAGTTGAGCAAAGAAGCACCCTACAAAGCATCGGGAAATTATGGATTGTTGGATCAAGCATTTTCACTTCAATGGGTGCAGAAAAATATTTCTGCTTTTGGAGGCGACCCGAAGAAAGTAACCATTGCAGGTGAATCAGCGGGATCGGTTTCTGTGAGTGCTCAGATGGTGTCACCTCTTTCTAAAAATCTGATCGCAGGAGCAATTGGCGAAAGCGGTTCAGGTATGAGGGCATTAGCAGCAATGACCTTGGCGGATGGCGAAAAGGCAGGCGTTGAGTTCGCTACGAAGGCAGGTTATAATTCATTGGCGCAATTGAGAGCAGCAAGCACGCGTGATCTTTATGATGCCTATGTAGAATCCAAGCGATTTGGATTTCCTTCTGTGATCGATGGCTACTTCTATCCAAAAAGTATGTTAGAAATTTTCACAGCAAAAGAGCAGGCGCAAGTTCCTCTATTGCTAGGGTGGAACTCTGCCGAAATTCCAGGTATGGCGTTCATGCAAGGATTACCTTATTCCGATGAAAACTTAGTGAAGAAAATGAAGGAAGCTTATCCCAATGATTTTGAAGAAGCCTTGAAGGTTTATCCGCATGGCAATGCTAAAGAAATTGAGTGGGCTGCCACCAATCTAGCATCCGATCGATTCATCGCCTACAGTACTTGGAAATGGTTTGATATGCATCGCAAGAACAGTAGCCAACCGGTGTATCGTTATTTGTATAGCAAACTGAGACCGCCATTGGTGGATAAATCCCTGACTTCAGGTTTAGCCGGAGGAACTCAACGCAGTGATGCGCAAAAAATGCCAGAGTTAATCGGCGCGCCTCATGCCTGCGAAATTGAGTACTGCATGGGCAATCTTAACCTTATTAAAGATTACGCGTGGACTCCCGATGATTACAAAGTGTCCGATACTATGCTAAATTACTTTGCCAACTTCATCAAGACGGGTAATCCCAATGGAGACAAGTTGCCCGAGTGGCCTTCTGCACAAGCTAACGATTCAACCCCTCCAGTGATGATACTTGACACAGAGTCAAAAGCTGTTAAGGCCGATGACTCGCGTTATCTCTTTCTTGATAAGATGAATAAAAATAATTAAGAGGCTACCAAGTTCCAGTACCGCACCTGGATATCTTTTAACAGTACGTAAAAATGAATCTTACACTACTGTTATCGTAAAGTTTTAGATGACTTTGGTGTCTTGCACAGCAGAGATGAATTCTCGCATAGTGAAAGATATTGGCCGAAGCGATTTGTAGGTCAACAAATCAGGAATTTATCCGGTCTCTCACTTTGCTATTTAATTAATTAATACCTTACCTTTAAATTGAATCATAGCTAATTATCGAGTGAAAAAAATTTCTTGTGCTATTGTTGAAGATGATAGCGTTTCTTTAAAGTTAGTTGAATTATTAGCGGAGCGAACTGGAATGCTGGAGGTAAAGGGATCGTTCTCGTCACCCGCCCGAGCCATTCCATGGTTGATGAAAAATAAGGTTGATTTGCTTTTCCTCGATGTTGAAATGCCGGAGATGACCGGTTTGGAGATGCTGATGGTTTTGACTTGTAAGCCGGAGGTTATTATTATCAGTGGTAATCCCAACTATGCAATCGAGGCGTTTGATTTAACGGTGACCGATTACTTGCTTAAGCCACTTAAAGATTTTTCACGATTTTTGGCAGCAGTAAATAAAGCCGGGACAAATATTAAATCAAGGGTAGGACGTATAGACAGTGCCAACCTTTTTGTCAAGGTGGACTCTCTTCTGATAAACATTAATACAGAAGCCATTATTTTGGTCGAGGCCTTTGGTGACTATATCAAGGTTCACACACCGGAAAAAGTTCATACTGTTTATGCTACTCTTAAAAATCTGGAGGAAAAACTTGACGCTAAAAGATTCGTTCGGGTGCATCGATCCTATATTATCAACCTCACAAAAATTACGAATATCAATCCTAATAATTTAGAGATTGACAAAAAGATCATTCCCATTGGTAGCATTTATAAGACGGATCTTCTAAGTAAGATTCGTGTGCTTTAGGTTATGTTACGAAGCACGATATTTGAAGCTACTCTCTACAGTACTTGATTCAATCATGCGATAATAATCTTCTCCAGGCCGCTTGCGATCGAAGGCCTCCTTTGTTCACTTCAGGGATATTTCACAAATAAACTTGAGAAGTTCTTCGCCCTAAGTATTTCTTCGGTAAGCAAATCTAAATTTCCGTAGCATGCCTTGTTTAAAAAGTTGCCCATACTAATTCTTTTAACGCCTGCTGAGTAAAAATATATTGTAAAATTATAGTCTATTATAGGCTGGCGGCATATTATTTATCTTGTAAACAGATCAATAATATCCGGAGCTTGGAACATGGGCCAAAAGACTTGCAACTTAATTTTTCTTAATAGTATACTTAAACGTAACCGATCCTGGTTTTCCGATCGTGGAGATCCCTTCAACAATTCCGGTCACAGAAGTTTCGAGGTCGTGATTATAAAACGATACGGAAGCGTGCCCGGTAGAATCAGTTTGAATGCGTGGTGCCCAGAAGAGAGTCACGCGTTTGTCTGGCTTTTTATGCTCAGGTTTTTCTATATCATATTTTGGTTTGTAAAACTCACGCTCTATTTGAAATCCAACTTGCTTGAAAGTGATAAGGCCTTCTTTGAGCACACCAACTCCTCCTCCCTTTTTTGTAAAGAAGCCAATGGCGCCATTGGAACCTCTGGCACCGAAGATGGCTGCATCCGCGCCCTTCCAAACCATGAAGCTCTCGATGTCATTCACAGGGATCATACTCAGCGTACTCATTTCAACAGGCATGTTGTCAAGCATAATTAGCGGAGAAGTACCTGCCATAATCGACCCCGAGCCTAGTATAGTTACACTCCAATTTTGACCACCGCCCGATACTTGTACACCCGCCACACGACCTTGAAGAAGCTGGAGCGGGTGCTGCATATTCGACAAAGCCGGATTATTGCTAACTGTCTCGCTGAATGATCCCTCCCCGTAAATGCTGTTGCTTGTTATCGGCTTATCTTTTTTTGCTATCACTTCTACTTCTTTCAGCATGATTGCTTTTGTGTCGAAGGCTTTATCAATAGTTTTTCTTTCAATGCTTTTGGCAATGAAAGCTTTTTCAAAGTCTGTTTGACTTCCATTAATGGGAAGGAGAGGAAAGCGGGTTGCCTGAAAATCAAGCGTGTCGATATGGAATTTTACCCACTTGATCCCTTTTTTCGTTGCGCCCTGGATTACTGCTGATGCGGAACCGAAATAAATAATGTCATTCAGCTCGAAGTCGCCCGTAGCATTGGTGTGTGTTACTCTTATGTCGGGCGGAGGGCCAGTAACGATGTAGCTCACTTTACCATCTTCCACAGGCTTGTCGTTGTATTGGCCTCTCATCTTGCCTCTGATAGTTAATCCCTGTTCTACCTGGTATTCGGGTTTTTGCCACTGTTGTTCAAGGGCTTTTCTGAAAGTAAATCTTCTCCAGCCCTGCGTTAGCATGAGATGATCAAGGGCTTCTGCCCGATCTCCATTTGCCGGATTGAAGTAATAACCTGGCGACTCGATGTAACCGCGCAGGTCAGATGAAAGTAGTAAGTAGGAGCTAATCGTTTCCCTGTTTTCGTCGGGTAGCACTTCACTATCATCACAAACTGCCATGGACATGTTAGCAACAGCAGGTTGCCCTTCATTATCTATTGCCTGGATATGAAGACTTACCAATTCTCTCGGTGCATAAGTCGCTTTGTCTGAAGTAACCTTTAAGATCAGGTGCTCCTCGTTTTTATCCACAAATATCAGTCTCTCAGCAAGGGGAGATCCTGTACTGTCAGCAACTGTGATTTGGGCTACACCGGCAGGGAATTTTGACTTGGGGATTTTTATCATCATGAAATTGGCAGCGAGGCGTGGGCGTGCAGCATAACAAACAACTCCTCGTGTCTGAGCTAGAATGTTTATCGTTTTCAAACCGGTGTAATCTGTGGTTAGTATCTTCAATGTTAAATCATCTGAGTTGGGAGAACTCTTGACGGACAGCACCAAACCGGATTCTTTCACAGTTGGAAGACTTGCTTCTAAGTTTTGATTGTCGATAATAGCATGATAGCTTTTGCCTTTTTGAGGAACAAAGGAAAATGCTCCCATGCCGAGGTGGTTGCTTTTAAACTCAGCCGTTACTTCGTTCGATTCATTTACGATTTTTCCTTTTACTTCCTTTCCGAGTCCATCTGAGCCAACGGCTTTAAAGGCAACGGTGCAAGGTAAGCCGCTGACAAAATTCCCACCTTCCGGAAAGAACCTGATGTCAAGTGATTTTTCATTGGAGGAAATTGCCGGAGATTGAATTTCTTTGTTCCAGATTTTTACCATGCGATGGAAAAAATAATCTTCCTCTCCGTTTTTCATCCACCGGGTGTAGGCACGTACCAAATAGTTGCCCGATCGTAGGGAATCAGCTAATGCAATGTTTCCTGCGGCTGAACCTTTGTCAGCGAAAAGTTTTAGCTTCTGTACCAATTGCCTTCGTTCATTTATTAACTCAACGTAGATCGTGCGACTGAACGGAGATGGCTTGTGAAACGCGCCGGCAGTAAGATATGCTTTAAACCAAATGGTATCTCCGTTGGTATAGTAAGGCCTGTCGAAGTGAAGGTAAATTTTCTCTTGTGGAAGATCAGTCAGGTATTTTTTAAAGCCAGTTATTAATCTCTCCAGCGGACTTTCTGAAGCTGTAAAAGAAAGAAGAGCAATAATGAAAACGAGAAAGGAGAGAGGGGCTCTTTTCATATTCTGAGTCAGGCTCAAATTTTCGGGTTAATGGAGCTGATGCAAAATAATAAATTTACCCGTCTTGGTAGCAGTTCGTGAAACAAATGCATTCAGGATTTGTCTTGCGTTTTGCGGGATGACACCGAACTCAAAAATTACTAAAAAATCGTAGAACGGTGGAACATCGAATTATAAAAAAACTCGCAAGAAACTACCGGTGCAATCAAACAGGTAAAAAACATAAGAAAGCTTAAGATTTAAAAGTTTACCTTTCGCACAAACGACTAATTATAAAGCACTAATTTATTAAATGGTTTCTATCGGACAGGAGAGATTGACATCAGGAGACTTTGAGAAAGTGCTCTACCAAAATGAAAAGATTCAACTGGATCCGGGTGCAGTCGAAAAAATCAATTTGAATTTTAATTTCCTTAAGGAGTATTCAAAAGACAAGGTTATCTATGGCATCAATACCGGATTTGGGCCGATGGCTCAATATAAAATTAACGACAAGGATCAGCGCCAATTACAATATAATCTGATCAGAAGTCACAGCTCAGGATCGGGAGAAATTTTTTCAGAAGATCTTTCTCGTGCAACGATGTTGGCCAGACTCAACGGACTGATGCAAGGATCTTCTGGCATTCATCAGGACACGGTAGAACTACTGACTATTTTGCTGAACAAAAAAATCAACGCTTGTATATTTCAGCGTGGTGGTGTTGGCGCTAGCGGTGATCTCATACAACTGGCTCACCTCGCGTTGAATCTCATTGGAGAAGGTGAAGTTTTAGTAGAAGGAAAATTGCAATCAGCTTCCGAAATCTTTCAAAAAGAAAAAATTACTCCGCTCAGCATTCATCTCCGTGAGGGAATAGCTTTACTTAACGGGACATCAGCAATGACTGGTGTAGGGATGGTTAATATCATTCATGCAAAAAAAATAGTGAATTTGGCGGTAACGCTCTCCGCGATTACCAATGAACTCATGAAGTCATTTGATGACCACTTCTCACAAGAATTGAATCAGGTGAAATCACATATTGGCCAGCAGAAAATTGCTGAAGGCATGCGGAATTTCTTGCACGACAGTAAACTCATTCGAAAAAGACCCGACCATTTGTATCACGCCAAAATCAACGAGGCTGTTTTTACTGACAAGGTTCAGGAGTATTATTCTTTGCGTTGTGTTCCTCAAGTGCTTGGCCCCGTGTATGACACAATCGTAAATACCGAAATAGTTTTAGAAAATGAAGTAAATTCGGTGAACGACAACCCCGTGATTGATCACATTAAAGAAAACGTTTATCATGGTGGGAATTTTCATGGGGATTATGTTTCACTTGAAATGGACAAACTCAAAATAGTCATCACTAAGCTCTGCATCCTGGCCGAACGCCAATTGAATTATCTATTGAATGATAGACTCAATCAAAAACTTCCACCGTTCATCAACCTGGGGATACCAGGATTAAATTTTGGAATGCAAGGAATGCAGTTCACCGCCACGTCGACCACCGCTGAAAATCAGACATTGTCCTATCCGATGTATCTTCACAGTATTTCAAACAATAACGACAACCAGGATATTGTAAGCATGGGTTGCAATGCAGCACTGATCACACACAAGGTGATCGACAACACATTTGATGTACTCGCTATTCAAACAATTGCGTTGATGCAGGCGATTGATTATTTAAATTGCCATTCAAGATTATCAACAGCAACAAGTTCTATATATAATGAAGTGAGATCGATCATGCCTTCTTTTATTGATGATCAGCCTAAGTATAGGGAATTGCAACTTGTGCGATCTTATTTATTAAATCGTCAATCATCTTTAATTTTCTAAAAGTGAAATATGCATTAGTCACCGGAGGATCACGAGGCATTGGCCGAACTACTTGCGTCAAGTTGGCTGAGCAGGATTATGCCATTTTGATAAACTGCAGGACCAACGTTGATGAAGCTTTGAAGACATTGGAATTGGTAAAGGAAAAAGGTGCTGCGGGCGAAGTGCTGAAATTCGACGTCTCTAATAAAGTAGAGGTCGAATCTGTTTTGGGCGGATGGATGGAAGCCAATAAAGACAAACCGATAGAAGTGCTGGTCAACAATGCAGGGATGCGTGAAGATGCCTTGATGGTTTTTATGAATGATGAGCAGTGGAAGAACGTGCTGGGCACCAGTCTGGATGGATTTTATTATGTAACAAAATTGGTGATTCATAATATGCTGGTAAGACGATATGGAAGGATTGTTAATGTTGTTTCTCTTTCGGGTATTAAAGGCATGCCAGGGCAGACTAATTATTCCGCTGCAAAAGGTGGTGTAATTGCAGCTACTAAAGCATTAGCACAAGAAGTTGCCAAACGTGGAGTTACGGTCAATGCTGTTGCGCCCGGGTTTATTCGCACCGATATGACTCGGGAATTAAATGAAAAGGGATTGAAGGCACTCATTCCCATGCAGCGATTTGGTGAACCTGAAGAAGTCGCTGATGCGATTGCGTTCTTAGCGTCTTCTAAAGCCTCTTATATTACTGGATCAGTCATCTCAATCAATGGTGGCTTATATACCTGAGAATCTTTCGACTTGATATGTGTGGATTATGTAAGGTCAAGGCGGTTAATTTATTTATTTTTGTAGATTGATAAGGGTGAGGTATTCACATACTGATCCCTGTCTCGATCACAATTAAAGTCAATCTATAGTAATGAATCGGGTAGTTATCACCGGCTTGGGAATATATTCTTGCATTGGAAAAAATCTGACCGATGTAGCGCAATCGTTGTATGCCGGCAAATCAGGGATTATTCTTGACCCCAAGAGGAAGGAAATGGGTTACCGCTCTAGCTTAACTGGGTTTGTTGAGAGGCCAGTTCTCAAAGGAATCCTTGACAGACGTGCCCGCCTCATGCTTCCGGAACAAGGAGAATACGCCTATATGGCGACTACTCAGGCATTGCAACAGGCAGGGATAGATCAGGAATATATTAACAAAAATGAATTAGGAATTATTTATGGCAATGATAGTTCTGCGCAGCCTGTCATTGAAGCTATTGATATTATTCGCGAAACGAAAGACACTATGATGGTTGGCTCCGGAAATGTTTTTCAAGTGCTTAATTCTACGGTCAACATGAATTTGGCAACCATCTTTCGTTTGAAAGGGATAAACTTTACGGTTAGTGCTGCGTGTGCGAGCGGATCACATTCAATCGGTCTTGCCACCATGTTTATACGCAATGGAATGCAGGATTGTATTATCTGTGGTGGTGCCCAGGAAATGAATGTTTATTCAATGGGAAATTTTGATGCGTTGGGGGCGTTCTCAATTCGTGAAGATAACCCATCCGGTGCATCCAGACCTTTTGATAAAAATCGAGATGGATTAGTGCCCAGTGGAGGTGCAGCTACCGTTATCCTCGAAAGTCTTGAGTCTGCGCGAAAGCGCGGTGCTAAAATATTGGGTGAAGTTATCGGATACGGTTTTTCATCCAATGGCCAACACATTTCAAACCCAAGTGTAGAAGGTCCAGCCCGTTCTTTGCATATGGCCATAAAAAATTCGGGATTAAAATCCAATGAAATCGATTACGTCAATGCACATGCCACCTCTACCCCAGCCGGTGACACGAGCGAAGCTAAGGCAATTTATGATGTTCTAGGAAGTGATCGTACTCCCGTCAGCTCAACAAAATCTATGACTGGCCATGAATGTTGGATGGCAGGGGCAAGCGAAATAGTTTACTCATTGATTATGATGGAGCATTCTTTTATAGCCCCTAATATTAATTTTGAAACTCCCGATGAAGATTCTGCCAAGCTCAATGTTCTTAGCAGGAAAAAGGATGGAAATATTGATGTATTTTTGTCAAATTCTTTCGGTTTTGGAGGAACGAATTCTACTTTGATAGTAAAAAAATGGAAGGCTTAAGTGAAATGGACAAGGAAAATATTGTTGAGAAAATCAATGGTTTTTTAGTAGAGGAATTTGAAATTGATCCAGGGCAAATTTCACCTATAGCAAACCTGAGAGAGACCTTGGGACTTGATAGCCTTGATTATATAGACCTCGCCGTTGTTATTGAAAGTAACTTTGGATTTAAAGTGAAGCACGAAGATTTTGCAACCATCGATACTTTTCAAAGTCTTTACGAATACATTTTCCAGCGTACTGCTGCGAAAGTCGTTTCCTGATCATGCCGCAGTGGCAAGGTAAATCACAAGGAACTCCCCTCGGCTATAGAATTATAATTTTTGTCTGTAAGCGATTCGGTGTTTTGCCGACCTATGTCTTGCTTCGCTTCATAGCGTTTTATTATTTTTTGTTTTCATGGAGTTCTTCGCGGCACAGCTATCGGTATTTCCACAATCATCTTGGATTTGGAGCTTTTCGCTCACTGCTAAAAGTTTATAAAAACTACTCCATCTTCGCCGAGACCTTATTGGATAAGATTGTGATCATGGCTGGTATTGAAAACAAATTTTCCTATTATTTTGAGGGCGAAGAAAACCTAGTCAACATCATTAGGCAAGGTCAAGGTGGTATTTTGCTCAGTGCTCATGTGGGTAATTGGGAGGCTGCCGGTCATTTATTACACCGGCTTAATACTCGAGTTAATGTGGTGATGTATGATGGTGAACATAAACAAATCAAAGACTATCTTGAACGCCTTACTGGTGGCCGAAATTTGAACATCATCCCGATCAAGGATGATCTTTCTCATGTCTATCAAATTAATGAAGCGCTACAGAAAAATGAATTAATCTGTATTCACGCTGACCGATTTATGGACGGTAATAAGACAGTGTTAAAAACATTTCTTCGTGGCAGGGCAAAGTTTCCGGAAGGTCCTTTTGCACTAGCGGCTACTTTTCAAGTGCCGGTATCGTTTGTCTTCGCATTTAAAGAACGTTCAACACATTATCATTTTTATGGAAGTTCATTGCTGCAGCGAGAAGATCAGGAATCCAAAAGAGATTTTACAAACCGACTGCTGAGTTCTTTTGTAAAAGAACTGGAAGGAAAAATTAAGATGTATCCGGATCAATGGTTTAATTATTATAACTTTTGGGAGTAATCTTATGCTGGCCACCCGTTCAGAAATTATCAACTACATTCCTCAGCGTGATCCGTTTATCGTAGTGCATGATATACTTCGGGCGACCGATGAATTTACTGAGACACAATTTGAAGTTTTACCTGAAAGTATTTTTGTAACGAATGGATTGTTTCATGAACCCGGTCTTCTTGAAAACATTGCTCAAACAGCAGCCGCACAGATGGGTTACATTTGTAAAAAGAAAGGGTCGCCAGTTCCTCTAGGATACATTGCGAGTATAAAAAATCTTATTGTGCACAGTCTTCCTCCTGTTGGAGCGATGCTAACAACATCAATACAAGTTACCAATCATGTGCTGAATGTTATTTTATTAGAGGGAATAGTTCGACTAGAGGGAGCTATTGTGTGCCAATGCGAAATGCGAATTTTTGTAGGCGATAAAGAGTGAAATAAAAAATTAGATGAGCGCTTGGGTTGTGTCGAGTAGTGTTATTTCTCCGCTTGGTTTTACGAGCGAGGAGAACTATTCCAAAATCCGACAACAGATCTCGGGTCTGTCACAAGTTAACAACTCTACTTTATCAGTTAATCCATTCTTTGCTGGACACATTTCTACACTGAAGGGCTCTTCCACAAATACTAAATTTGAAATAATTTGCAAGATAGCTGCTGACGCCGCATTGGACAAAATCGAGTTAAATCCGTCTCGGACTCTCTACATCCTCTCAACTACAAAAGGAAATATTGAACTGTTGAATAATTCGACAAGCAATTCGACCAGACTGGCTTTGCATGCTACAGCAAAATGGCTCGCAAGTGAAGCAGGATTTCAAAACTCACTCGTAGTTTCCAACGCTTGTATTTCCGGAGTGCTGGCCATGATTGTAGCTAAACGTTTTTTGGATTCGGAAAAGTATGATCATCTCATTGTTGTTGGTGCGGATGTACTCAGTCAATTTGTAATCTCGGGATTTGAAAGTCTCCACGCTTTGAGTTCAGAACCCTGCAAACCATTTGATGCCGACAGAAAAGGAATTAATCTTGGCGAAGCTGCCGCTGCGATTGTATTGAGCTCTAAACCCAACGAGTTGGGTATTATTCCTTCAATAAAGATTACAGGAGGAGGTTTGAGTAATGATGCCAACCATATTTCTGGGCCATCGCGAACAGGCATGGAGCTTGGCTTGGCAGTTCGACAAGCTTTGAAACAGGCTCAAAAAGCTCCTACAGAAATCGATTTTATTTCAGCGCATGGCACGGCTACCGTATTTAATGATGAGATGGAAGCAAAAGCATTTCACTCTCTCAGTATGGAGAATGTTCCATTGAATAGTTTGAAAGGATATTTTGGTCATACCTTAGGGGCAGCAGGGGTTGTTGAAACAATTATGAGTATGCATAGTCTTTTAAATAATGAAGTACTGACCTCGAAAGGATTTGATAAGTTGGGTGTATCTCAATCTATTAATGTTTGCAAGGAATTAATTAAAAAGCCATTAGCAACTTGTCTTAAAACTGCTTCGGGTTTTGGAGGCTGTAACGCGGCTATAATTTTAGAAAAAGATAGTTATTGATTATGAATTTTTTTGAAAAGGAAAAACTAACAGCATTACAAGCGAAGGAAGAAGCTCAATGGATCACCTTTGCTCCATTTGTTTTTCAAGCCACTCGTGTGCTGCGCGATAGTGGAATATTAAAAACTGTTGAAACGCACAAGGATGGCATAACACTTGAAGACCTTACCACCGAAGTACGTCTTCCTCTTTATGGCGTAAGGGTATTAGTAGAGGCAGGGTTAGGTATTGGACTCTTAACACGCAGTGAAGAGCTTTATAGAATAACGAAGACAAGTTATTTCATTCTCCATGATGAGCTCACAAAAGCGAATATGGATTTTACGAATGATGTGTGCTATCAGGGCTTATTTTCGCTTGATGAAAGTATTGCAACTGGAAGGCCGACCGGGCTAAAAATTTTTGGAGATTGGAAAACGATTTACGAGGCGCTATCGACAACACTTCCTGACAAAGCAAAAAAAAGCTGGTTTACTTTTGATCACTTTTATTCCGATTACGCTTTTCCAGAAGCCTTGCCGCTCGTGTATCAGCATCATCCGAAAACGTTGCTGGATATTGGTGGCAACACAGGCAAATGGTCGCTGCAAAGTTTTGAATATGATCCAGATGTAAAAATCACTATTCTGGATTTGCCAGACTATGTTGAGACCGTTAAAGCAGAGCTGCACAAAAAAGGTTTTGGTAGTAGAATTTCATTTTATCCGATGAACATCCTGGACGAATCACAAAAGTTTCCTGCAGGATTTGATGCGATTTGGATGAGTCAGTTTTTGGATTGCTTTTCGGAAAGGGAGATTGTATCCATTTTGAAACGGTGTAAGCAAGCATTGAATCCTGAAGGAAATATTTATATCCTTGAGACTTTTTGGGATCGTCAGCGGTTTGAAGCTTCTGCATTTTCGTTACAACAAACTTCATTATACTTCGCCGTCATGGCCAATGGAAACAGTCAAATGTATGACTCCGCAGTTTTTATTAAATGCTTAAAAGAAGCCGGACTGGAAATCATCGAGCAAAAAGATTTCATTGGTGTCAGTCACACGCTATTGGTTTGTAAACCGATTTGATAAAAAATTAACCAATCACTTATGCCTGAAAAAATTGACGTGTTGATCATCGGAGCGGGACCTGCAGGTTCTGTTGCCGCTTCGATGATCCGCCAGTCAGACCTTTCAGTGCGAGTAGTAGAGCGGGAAAAATTTCCTCGCTTTGTTATTGGAGAAAGTTTGCTTCCAAGATGTATGGAGGTTTTGGAGGACGGGAAATTTCTGGATGCGGTGAAAGCAAGAAAATTCCAGGAAAAATTTGGCGCGAAATTCATGAAGGATGATCAGGTTTCGGATTTTAATTTTTCAGAACAATTTTCAACCGGATGGACCTGGACATGGCAGGTGCAGCGGGCCGAGTTTGATCTTACATTAATAACTGAAGTGCAACACCGGGGAGTACACGTAGATTTTGAAACTACGGTAACAGCGATCGAATTTTTTGAAGATGAAAGCTCTTCCACAACGGTTCAGCACAAAGACGGAACAATTGAAAAAATTGAAGCTCGTTTTATCGTTGATGCCAGTGGTTATGGTCGTGTGATTCCAAGGCTTTTCAAACTCGACAAGCCTTCTTCGCTTGATCCTCGCAAAGCAATTTTTGCTCACGTCAATGATATTCATCGCAATGATCACGATGAACCCAATCGGATTATTGCAGTCATGTATGCGCCAGGTGTGTGGGCGTGGATCATTCCTTTTTCAAATGGAGTAACTTCATTAGGTTTTGTTGGTAGCTTTGATTTCTTCTCAAATGTTGAAGGAAACCCCGAGCAGCAATTCAAAACGTTCATTGATGGAAATGATTATTTGAAAAAACGATTTGGTGATGTTTCCCGGGTCTTCACTCCGCGCACGTTGGAAGCTTGGTCAACAACAACAGAAAAGTTTTATGGAAAAGGATTTGTGTTGACGGGGAATGTGACGGAGTTCCTCGATCCGATTTTTTCATCGGGTGTTATGTTTGCCACGGTGTCAAGTCACGTGGCCAGCAGGTTAGTCATCCAAAAACTAAAAAACGAACCTGTGGATTGGGATAACGATTACACCAATTTCATTCGTCAGGGAGTTGACACTTTTCGAACTTACGTGATGGCGTGGTATGATGGAACTTTGGAGAAAATTTTCTTTTCTAAAAATCCTGACCCAGAAATTAAACGACAGATTTGTTCTGTCCTTGCGGGATATGTCTGGGATCAGAATAATCCATACGTGCGTGATCATGCTGTTGCATTGAAGCGGTTGGTTAAACTAATCGATGTTTCGGAACGACTTTCTTCGCTTTGATAAATGAATTTCATCAATCGATACTGTCATATTCAAAACCGATCGCTGATCCGGGAAGGGAATATAATCTTCACTTCTGCCAGCGGTAAACTGGATGACTTTTTGGAAGAAGCGTTTAAGTCCTTGTCGCTTTCTTATCCTAAGTTTTATAAAATGGATCGTCTTTCGAAATTTGGATTTCTGGCCAGTGAGATACTATTAAAAGACATGCCCCTTCTTCCAAACTATGCACCCGATCAAGTAGCGTTGGTTTTTTCCAATGCCGCGTCAAGTTTGGATACAGATTTTCGCTTCGCTGATTCCATTAAGACAATTCCCAGCCCTGCTTTGTTTGTGTATACACTTCCTAATATCGTGATCGGTGAAATTTGTATTCGCCAGGGCATCACAGGAGAAAATGCATTCTTTGTTTTTCCTGAATTTGATTCTCAACAAATGGTCGATTATGTCAACTTGGTGATGGCTTCAGAAAAAAACAGTGCATGCATTGGCGGCTGGATAGAAGTGATGGGCGACCACCACGATGTTTTCCTATATTTGACAGAAAAAGAACGAGGCGCTACTGGAGTGGAACACACGGCAGAGCAGCTTCATAAAATTTATAAACAGAACTATGGAACAATTGATGGCTAAACTCAAAAATCAGATTATTGAGGCGTTGAATTTAAAGCACCTGAAGCCCGAAGATATTGGAGACGATCAGCCGCTTTTTGTAGAGGGACTTGGACTTGATTCCATTGATGCACTCGAATTGATTGTACTGCTACAACAACAGTATAACATCAAATTGGCTAACCCGCAGGATGGACCTAAAATTTTTAAATCGGTGAAGACGATTGCTGAATTCATACAAAAGCAACAAGCTGCGTAGTGTCACAGTAAAATTTTTAATTGTAAAGTTAGTCGTCAATTCTTTTTAAACTTAACATCCGCACATTTTGAAAGACCGCGTTCATGTCGCTGGTTTAGGAGTAATTTCAGCCATTGGAAATTCAGTGTCTTCGACTCTGGACTCACTGCGAACTTCTACTTCGGGTATTGGACCATTGACATTGTTCGATTCTGTACATCAGGGAGTGTTGCCTGTGGGCGAAGTTAGAATGTCCAACGCAGCTCTTGCTGAAATGCTTTCACTTCGTGCACACCTACCGCGCGCAGCAATGCTGGGCATCCATGCCGCGCGCGAAGCAGTAGCCAACTCAGGTGTTGATCTTAAAAAATGGAAAACCGGATTGATTTCAGCAACCACCGTTGGAGGCATGGACAAGACAGAGTTTTTTTTTGAAGAATTTTTAAAGGACGAAAGTAGAGGACGTTTGCGCAATGTTGTGAATCACGGATGCGGAAAATCAACAGAACTGATAGCTCGCGATCTCGGGATCAACAAATACATCTCTACTATTAATACGGCTTGTTCATCATCCACCAATGCTATCGCACTTGCTGCCCGTATGATTATTGCAGGTCAGCTTGATGTGGTTGTAGCTGGTGGGACAGACGCCCTTACAAAATTTACATTGAACGGTTTTAATAGTTTGATGATTCTTGATACGCAGCCTTGCCGGCCATTTGATGCGCATCGAAACGGATTGAATTTAGGAGAGGGCGCTGGATTTATTGTTTTGGTTTCAGACAATGTAAAAAAAACTGAAGGATTGAATCTAACAAGTTATGTCAGTGGGTATGCCAATACCAGTGATGCGTTTCATCAGACTGCTTCTTCACCAGAAGGCAGAGGATCTTTTTCAGCAATGCAAAAAGCATTGGCGATGAGTGACCTCAATCCGGGTGACATCGATTATATCAACTTGCACGGAACGGGAACTGCCAATAATGATTTATCAGAAGGCACTGCCATTGCAAGATTGTTTGGAAATAATTATCCTAAACTTAGTTCGACTAAAGCATTTACGGGACATACCTTAGGCGCAAGTGGAGGAATTGAAGCGGTGATTTCCCTTTTGGCAATTGAACAACAATGTGTGTTTCCGAATCTTCGATTTGAAAACTCTATCCCTGAAATTGGGATCACACCACAATTAAGTTTTGAAACCGGACTTGCTATAAATCATGTGATGAGCAACTCCTTTGGTTTTGGAGGAAATTGTTCTTCGATCATCTTTTCTAAAGAGCAGAGATGACAGTATACATCAACGGTATAGGCGCTGTTTCACCTCAGCAGATATGGAATAATAAGATGTTGCTTTCTGAGCCATCCAACTATGTAGGTGATCGTCTTTCTTCCATTGAGCCGGATTATACGCAAT
>Ga0302165_10000140_pt1 | contig 29599 bp, 28 predicted proteins | sample I_Fen_E3_2_FD_193499 | JGI IMG/M metagenome (GOLD analysis project Ga0302165, IMG submission 193499) | Peat permafrost microbial communities from Stordalen Mire near Abisko, Sweden - I_Fen_E3_2 | ecosystem: Environmental > Terrestrial > Soil > Wetlands > Permafrost | place: Sweden: Abisko...
TTAAAAGTTTTTAGCTCTTTATTGGCATTTAAAAGTCCTACTACGCTTGAATTAATTACCGATGTTGGGCCTCCGGATTGCGCTATTATGCAATTTGACATGAAATTTCCTCCTTGTTTGTTATACTAAACACCTTATATGTGATATACTATTTAACCATAGTAATACGCTATTTATTAATATACAATAAAAAAAGTATTTTTTAAAGACTTTTTTTATTTTTTTTTGCATATATTTAAGAAAACTTTAATTGTAATAAAATAAGTTTAATGTTTAGAGGTGAAAATTAAATGAATTTATATGATGTTGTAATAATAGGAATCGCATTAGCTATGGATGCTTTTGGAGTAAGCTTAGGTATTGGTTTAAATCCAATACTTAAGAAAGAACATAAAACTAAACTTGTATTATCTTTTGCATTTTTTCAATTTTTATTTACATATGTTGGTGGAAGTTTAGGATATTTATTTGACACTTATATTACCAATATCTCTTCTATCGCAGGTGGAATAATTATGGGAATTGTAGGAATACTTATTATAATAGATGGATTTAAACAAAAGGAAAAGGAACTCCTAATAAAAAATAGCACCTGCATAATACTTGGAATATCAGTCAGCATAGATGCTTTAGTCATTGGCTTTACTGCATTTCATCGAGTTTCCAGAAACTTATTACTTTTTGTTAATTCAGTTTTAGTTGGACTAATAACACTTTTTATTTGTAGCTTAGGTTTTTTTATTTGTAGATATATAAAAAAGATAACATTTGTAACGACATATGCAAACTTTTTTGCGGGTATTGCACTCATATTTTTTGGATTTAAGATGATATTTTTTTAATAAAATTGTCTGTATATGATATAATATATTTAATATTTAGTTGTTAGGGGATATGAAAATGGAACCAAAAGAAATTCTAAAAGAAAATGGGCTTAAAATTACTAAAGGACGAATAGAAATCTTAAATATATTAACAAATTCAGAAAATAGTTTATCTGCTGAAAAAATATATCAAATTTATAGAGACAATAATATAAATATTAATTTAAGTACCATTTATAGAACATTGGAATTATTTGAAGAAAAAGAAATTACAGAAAAAATAACTCTTAATGATGGAGTATTTTCATATAAACTCAAGGGAAACACACACAGACATCATCTAGAATGTGATATATGCCATAAAGAAGTTGAAATTCCATGTCCTATGCTCCAAATCCAGGAGATGGTTCAAAATTCAACTGGTTTCACTTTAACAGATCATGATTTAGTCATGAAAGGTGTCTGCAAAGAGTGTAAAAAGAAACAATAACATTGTAAGTAATTCAAAGAGGGAGAGTGCCCATCAGTTTAAATGGAGACTCTCCCTCTTTATTATTTGTTCAATATTTCTGTATATAATTAAATTTATTTTATTATTTTCAAATGGTCTTGTATATAAAGAAAATAAATGATAGAAAATGCTACCAGAATTCATGTGCCTTATCTAACTATTTTCATTGAATCTTCTATTATCATATCTATTAGTTTAGAAAAACCTATATTTAAAGCTGCTGCACTTTTAGGAATCAAACTATTTTTAGTCATTCCTGGAAGTGTGTTTATCTCTAAAATATAAGGTATTCCCTGTTCTGTAACTATCATGTCTACTCTAGAATAAACTTCACATTTTAATGCTTTATACGTTTCTAATGCCATTTTTTCTACTTCTTCGTGTAATTTTTTTTCTAATTCTACTACAATTTCTTCTGCTCCACCATCTTGGTATTTTGAAGCAAAGTCAAAAAATTCTGATTTTGGCTTTATAGCAATTACTGGCAACATTTTATCACCATAAACAGGACACGTTATTTCATCACCCTTTATAAATTTTTCAATCATAACTTCATTATCCCATTTGAAACCTTCTTCTACACAATTTTCAATGTCTTTTTCTTCTTTTACAATAAACGTAGCTACGCTTGATCCACCGTGAGTTGGCTTAACTACAACTGGATATCCGAGTTTATTTATTTTATTAAAGTCAATCTTATCATTTTTTCTTAAATTAATCCAAGGTGCAGTTCTAATTCCAACTGCTTCTAAAATAGACTTTGATACATCTTTATCCATACACATGGCACTGCTTAAAGGTCCGCAACCTGAATATGGTATTCCTAAGGTTTGAAGTACTGCTTGAACAGTCCCATCTTCACCAAATTGACCATGTAATGCTAAAAGTGCAAAATCTATGCCTTTAGTTTTCGTTATTATATCTTCTTTTTTATCTATCACAACTTGTACTACTTCATACTTTGCCTTATCTATATTCTCAATTATAGAATTTCCGCTTTTTAATGATATTTCTCTTTCCGATGATATACCACCCATTATAACTCCAATTTTCATAAATTTCCTCCAAATATTATTAATTCTCCTGCATACTTAACAATGCAAAATAAATATTATTTTATTATTAGGCACATGAAAATAAATAACAAGTCCAAAGTTGCCATGAATATTTTTCATCAGGCAAGGAGACGAATTGCCCTCATAGCGTGCCTATTAGGTCAATTTGCCGACGTGAGCAGTGAACCCAAATCTATGATTTGGTGTGAATCGCTTACTCAGTGAGCGTTATGCGAGTCGAGCTTCCTTTATGATGGAAAATAGGCTAGCAAATGGACTTGTTATTTTTTGATTGTGCCTTACACTCTATATTCATTTTAATAAATTCCCCATAACATTAAAAGAACCACTAAGTCTGCAAATTGCCTTAACTGTGGCTCACTTAATTTATCATAATTATCAAAATACAATTTCCAACTACTTTAATTTATGCTTATTTTCATATTTACATAAATGACTTAAAGGACATTCACCGCATTTAGGATTTCTAGCTATGCAACATCTTCTCCCATGAAATATCAAAAGATGATGCATAAGTGTCCATTCTTTTTTAGGTATTTCCTCTTGCAACTGCATTTCTACTTCTAAAACTTTTTCTGAGTTTGCAATATCTAATCTATTAGAAACTCTAAATACATGAGTATCTACTGCTATAGATGGTACATTAAATGCATTAGATAAAACAACATTAGCTGTTTTTCTTCCTGCCCCAGCAAGTGACATTAGCTCTTCCATAGTCTTTGGAACTTCTCCATTAAATTTTTCATTCAGCTGCCTAAACATAAGTATTAAATTTTTAGATTTATTTCTATATAATCCTATTTGCTTTATTCTTTCTTCAAATTCATCACTTGTTAATGTTAAAAAAGCATCTAAATCTGGATAATCTATAAATAAATCTTTTGTAACTTCATTTACCTTCTTATCTGTTGTTTGAGCTGATAATATTGTCGCGACAAGTAATTGAAGTGGTGTCTCGTGATTTAATTCACACTTTGCATCCGGATATGTTTCTTTCAAAATATCTACAATCTTTTTTGTCCTTGCTTTCATATATTATTAAACTCCTTATCTAGGACTATTCAACATAACAAGTCAGTATTCTAGTCTATTTTGTGTCCTATGCCTTATAAATCCCTCTATATTCTTCTGGCAAAAGATTTGCTATGCTTCTCATTATGTTATCCATGCACCTATCTTCATATTCATGTCTATCTTCATCTTTTTCTTTTGGCGGAAATACAATTTTTTGTCCTATATTTATAGTAATATTTGCATTTTGCCATTTTTCTGAACCCATATGACCATCTTCACTTATTGGTAATAGCTTGTCCGTTCCAGCCATACCAATTGGAATTATTTCTGCCTTTGACATTCTAGCAAATAGCAATATACCCTTTTTACCTTCTATCATTCCACCAGTCCTACTTCTAGTACCCTCTGGGAATATTAAAACATCGTCTCCACCTTTAAGAGCCTTTACCACTTTAGTAATAGCCTCTTTATCAGCTGAACTAGGCTTGATTGGTATATTCTTAACTATTTGAGTCCCAAGCTTAGTTATTGGATCATCTGATAATTTTACTCCAGCTATAAAATAAGGGTCACTTTTTTCTTTTAATATTTTTGATAAAACCAATCCATCTGCATTGCTTAAGTGGTTGCATACAAATATTCGTGGTTTCTTAACATTATCTATATTATTCATACCATCAATTGTTATATTGGCATATTTTTTTATATAATTAGCAACTATTTTTTTGCCTATTTTTATAACTAATCCTTCTGGTAACCTTTTTATTATTGTTACTGCAATTGGTGATAACATATTTTCCCAACCTCTCTTATAAAAAATCATATATTAATTATATTATATGTTCTGTTTACTTTCATTAATATGGATATTATTTTTTTTTACAAATTCGCATGCTAAATTAAATAGATTGTTGTACTCATACCCATATATATTATATATTTTTTCATATGCCTATGCAATTCTTAAAATATTCATATCTATAATAATAAGATTTTTTTAATAATTTTTTATTAAATAGTTCTTAAAATTTAAAAAAAGATATGAAAATCAAACTTCTTAGTTCAAAATCTCATACCTCTCTAATATAATTGTTAGGCATATGAAAGAAAATAACAAGCATACTGACTTGTTATTTTTTTGATTATGCCTTAATGCATCAAATAACCATATCATTAAATATTTTCTTTTTGCGTCCTTTTATATCGCTTATTTCAATTATAGTTGCAGTTGCTGTAATTCTCACAATATTTTTAGCAGGACTTCCTACTGCTGTTGCTTTTGCTGGTACATTTTTTAAAACTACAGCATTAGACCCTATCTTAGCACCTTTTCCTATAGTTATAGGTCCTAGTACTTTTGCTCCTGTTCCTATTAATACATTATCCTCAATAGTTGGATGTCTTTTCCCTATATCCTTTCCTGTTCCCCCAAGTGTTACTCCATGATAAATGGTCACGTTATCTCCAACCTCAGCAGTTTCTCCAATAACTACACCCATTCCATGGTCTATAAATAATCCTTTTCCTATTGTAGCTCCTGGATGAATTTCTATCCCTGTAAAGAACCTGGATAATTGTGATATTAATCTCGCTAAGAAAAACCCGTTTTTCAAATAAAGAAAATGTGCTATTCTATATGATATTAATGCATGGATACACGGATATAATAATAATACTTCTATCTTACTTTTAGCTGCTGGATCTTCCTTTAAAACTCTTTCTAAATCATAATTTAATTTCTTAAACACAGCTTATATTCTCCTTTTTCAGTAGTCTTTTGCTCTACTTAGTCAAATAATCCCATTGATATATATTTTTCTCCTCCATCTGGAGCAATAGCTAATACTTTTTTGCCTTTTCCAAGCTTTTTAGCAACTTGTATAGCTGCGAATATTGCTGCTCCTGAAGAAATTCCAATTAATATTCCTTCTGTTTCAGCAAATGATTTTGCTGTTTTAAATGCATCTTCATCTTTTACTGATATTATTTCATCTACATGTTCTTTTTCATAAATTCCTGGAACAAAACCTGCTCCAATCCCTTGAATTTTGTGTGCACCAGGATTTCCACCACTTAAAACGGGTGAACTAGCTGGTTCAACTGCAACAGCTTTAATATTAGGATTTTTCTTTTTTAAATTTTTAGATATGCCTACTACAGTTCCCCCTGTTCCAACACCACCTACAACTACATCTAATTCTGGTATATCTTTATATATTTCTTCTGCTGTTGTTTCATAGTGCTTCTCTGGATTAGCTAAATTTTCAAATTGTTGTGGAATAAAGAAACCTTCTCCACTTCCTATTTCTTCTGCTTTTTCTATAGCACCCTTCATTCCTTTAGCACCTTCAGTTAATATAAGTTCTGCACCATAAGCTTTTATTAAATCTCTTCTTTCCTTACTCATTGTTTCTGGCATAATTATAATAACTTTATAACCCCTTAATTTACCTATAAATGCAAGTCCTATTCCTGTATTTCCACTTGTTGGCTCTACTATTGTTATTCCTGGTTTTAATAGTCCTTCTCTTTCAGCCTTTTCAATCATTCCAAGAGCTGCTCTATCTTTAACACTTCCACCTGGATTAAATTTTTCAAGCTTAACATATATATCTGCAATATTTTCATCTTTAATTAAATTATTCACCTTTAAAATTGGTGTATTTCCGATTAATTCTAGTCCTCCATTATAAATCATATTATTTTCCTCCTTAAATTGTTATTGATTTCTTAATATTCTTCGTTTTTGTATTATTTTTATACTTATTTATATAACAAAAAAACCCCATCTCCTATACAAATATAGAGACGAAGTAAACTTTCGCGGTTCCACTCTAATTGGATTAAGTAATTAATCCCTCTCAGTTAAGACACTTTAAAATGCCCTATCACTATAACGGGTGAACCCGGAGAATCTTACTAATGTATATATTACAAAATAAACAAGCATACTGACTTGTTATTTTTTTGAATATGCCTAATTCAGACTTCAACTCCAAAGGGCACTTCACATAAATTCTTGATGAAAAGTTCTCAGCTTCCTTTTCTCTCTGTAAACCTCCTTAATGTTACTTTCCTTTTTCATAGTTTTTAATTCTTACTGTTTTGCTATGGTTTATATTATTATTATATTCTATATAGAAAAAAAGTCAACACTTTTTAATAAATTCCCTTAAAAAGTGTCCACTTTCTTTCCTCTTGAATATGCTCTTCTTCATTTGTAATATATATATAATGAATAACTTCTTCATCTGGCTTCATTTCTTTTAACATTTCAATTGTATCACCAACTGAAATATCTAGATTAACAGATATAAATTCTTTACTCATTATACTACCAACAGTTTCATCTCCATATTGTAAAAGTTCCTTAACCTCATCTGCATCTTCTTTTTCTAGATTTACTAATATCTTTTCTCTTTCTTCTTCATCTAAATCATCTAATAAATCAGCGATTTCATCATAGACCTTTTTATCTATAATATTTGTATATAAAAATATAGATAATTCCATCCTAACTATATCCTACCTACTTTCGCACAGAAAGAAAGCCTTTAAATGGAACTCATATTTCTAAACAAATCTTACATTTACTTATAGATTTTGAGTTTACTTTCAGATAAAAGACTCCTCTTCTGAATATATTTAGTTTTTACTGTATTGTATTTTATATTCTGAAGTCCATCCTCCATCTTGTACACCATCCTTGTTTCAGTTAACAATTTAGAATCCCTCTCGAATTTCTTTAAATTATTACTATCTCTACTTCTTATATTACATTTATTACATTATATATACGTAAAAAGGCAATAAATTTTTGCACATATAAAAGTTCTTGGTTGTGCTATCGCACTTCTTTCAGTTGTGTATATTGTTTGTAAACTAATTATTGTTATGTTAAGATACTTTAAGGCACATTCAAAATATACAGTACATCTTTGGTCTGTTATTTTCTTTCATGTGAATAAGAATAACCTTTAAAAATTTAAAGAATTGGAGTTAATAATATATGAAACTTTGCAAGGAATTTTTACCTATTAGTAAAGAGGATTTAGAAAAAAGAAAAATTGAACAACTAGATTTTATTATTGTTTCTGGTGATGCTTATGTAGACCATCCTTCTTTCGGAACTGCTATTATAGGTAGAACTCTTGAAGCACAGGGTTTTACTGTTGGAATTATAGCTCAACCGAAATGGAATGATTGTGAGGACTTTAAAAAACTTGGTAAACCTAAGTATGGATTTTTAGTCAATTCAGGAAATATAGATTCTATGGTAAATCACTATACTACTGCCAAAAGGACTAGACGTGAAGATTTATACTCTCCTGGTGGTGAAGCTGGTCATAGACCAGATAGAGCTATTATAGTTTACTGTAATAGAATAAGAGAGGCCTATAAAGATGCAACTATTGCAATTGGTGGAATAGAGGCAAGTCTTAGACGATTTGCTCATTATGATTATTGGGATAATAAAGTTAGACGAAGTGTTCTTGTAGATTCAAAAGCTGATTTATTAATGTATGGTATGGGTGAAAAGACTGTTGTTCAAATTGCTGAATTATTAAGATATGGAGCAAGTATTAAAAATATTACTACTGTACGTGGAACTTGTTATTTAACTAAAGATATATCAAATATTAAAAATGCAGTTACAGTACCTTCTTTTGAAGAATTAGCCACTGATAAAAAAGCTTATGGTGAAGCTTATAAATTAGAATATTATGAACAAGATTCTATAAACGGTAGAACTATAATTCAAAAATATGGTGATAGATATCTAGTTCAAAATCCACCTCAAGAAGATTTAACTCAAGCAGAAATGGATATAACATATGATTTACCTTATACAAGGACTTATCATCCAACATACGAAGCAAAAGGTGGAATACCTGCAATACAAGAAGTTGAATTTTCAATAACTAGCCATAGAGGCTGTTTTGGATCATGTTCCTTCTGTGCTTTAACTTTCCACCAAGGAAGAGTTATTCAAAACAGAGGTCAAGAATCAATAATTGAAGAAGCAAAATTATTAACAACTTTGCCTAACTTCAAAGGATACATCCACGATGTTGGGGGTCCTACTGCAAACTTTAGGCATAGAGCTTGTAATAAGCAAATTGAGCATGGTACTTGTAAAAATAAGCAATGCATGTTCCCAGCTCCTTGTAAAAATTTAATAATTGATCATTCTGAATATCTTTCACTTTTAAAGAAAGTTAGAAATATTCCTGGAATAAAAAAAGTTTTTGTTCGTTCAGGAATTAGATATGATTATCTTATTCATGATAAAAATGATTCTTTCTTTAAGGAATTATGTGAACATCATATAAGTGGTCAATTAAAGGTTGCTCCAGAGCATGTTGTGCCAAGAGTACTAAATCAAATGGGTAAACCAACAAAAGAAATTTACGATAGATTTGTTAATAAGTATTTTCAAATAAATGATAAACTAGATAAAAAACAATTTTTGGTTCCATATTTAATGTCTTCTCATCCTGGTTCAGACTTAAAGGCAGCAATAGAACTAGCTGAATATATAAAAAAAATGGGATATACACCAGAACAAGTCCAAGATTTCTACCCAACCCCTGGTAGTTTATCAACTACTATGTATTACACAGGTGTTAATCCAATTACAGGCGAAGAAGTTTATATTCCAAGAACTTCTGAAGAAAAAGATATGCAAAGAGCATTAATACAATTTACTGTACCTACGAACCATCTAAAAGTTAAGAAAGCATTAATTAAAGCTCACAGAGAAGATTTAATGGGTAACGGAAAAGATTGTTTAATAGGATTTACTCCTGGAAAGCTTGGCTATCAAGGCAAGCATAAAGCTAATAATAAATCTTCTACTGATAATGCAACTAAAAATAGTAGCGATTCTTCTAATAGAAAATCATCTACTGGTAAAAATAATGATTCTAATATAAATAGAAAGAGTTCTTCTAATAAAAACTCAAGTGTTCCTAGAAATAATAATTCTAAAAGCACTTCTGATATAAATTCAAAGAGCTCAAAGAGTAATTTAGGTAATAGTTCAAATAAAAATACAAAAAACTCTGCTAAAAAGAATAGTAATACTAAAAAAAGAGTACATTAGAAAATAGCTACCTTACAAATATTTATTGTAAGGTAGCTATTTCTAATTATAAATTATGTTTAGCCCGCATCATATAGATACCCAAAGCGAAAACTACACATATGAGGATAATGCGCCGAAATCAATGATATTCTATTGTGACCGTTACTGAGAATTGGGGTATTTTTATGTTCATCATATCTTGGCCTTCAATCAGCTTTTCAATAATATCAACCACTTCTTACAATATAATAACATAACTAATAAATACTATATAATTTATCCATAGAAAACATTAATTCAAAATTATTCTTGTTTATAAAACCTATATATCTATGTTAATATAAATTTATACTTATGATATTATTTCAACATAAGGCACAATCAAAAAAAATAAAATTTCTAAGTTATATGTTATAATTGATTTATGCTTAATCACAGAATGGAGGAATAGATTATGAAGAAAGATGTTTATATAATGATAACTCAAACAGGAACTAAATTTTCTAGAGTATTACAATTATTCACACATGCTCCATATAATCATGCATCTATAGCACTTGATGAAAATTTAGAGTCATTATATAGCTTTGCAAGACAAAATTTATATATTCCTATATTCGCAGGTTTTGTTAAAGAAGATATTAATGAAGGTGTATATAAATTACATGATAATACTTTATGCGAGATTTATCGTATTTCAATATCTGAAGAACAATATATAAGTTTACAAAAATTGATTGAAGAATTTGAAAAAAACGAGGACAAGTATAGTTATAACTTTGTAGGTCTTATTACAATGTTATTTAATATTCCATATCATAGAAAACATCATTATGTCTGTTCTCAATTCGTTGCATATTTATTGCATGACTCTAACTCTATAAATTTTGAAAAACATTATTCTCTAGTCCGTCCACAGGATTTTACTTCTTTATCTGAATTAGATTTAATTTACTCTGGGAAATTATCAAACTATACAGCATAGAAAAAAATCACCTATTGTTTGATTTATTAAAATTAAACAATAGGTGATTTTTTTTACACATTAATATTGACTAATTATTTTTTGAAGATATCTTGAAACCTTTTAACACCAAATTCATAATTACAAGGAATATCATATCCCCTATTACTGAATAAGGGAAAATTTTAATTCCACCTAAAATAATAATATCTTCTATCATTACTATTGAAATCGCAATTATTACAAACCATATCCCCATTTTATTTACAAAAGGCTTATCTAATAAAATTACATTTAACACAAGTAATACTCCTAGTAATGTCAATGAAAATAGAAATAAACTTGTTTCTTTATCTATTTCTAATATAAATCCATATAAGTAACTTACTTGTACTGTAACTTTAGAAATGTGTATTATTCCCATATAAATAACACATGTTATTATTGCAATAATATAACTTCCACCAAAATTTAATTTTTCTGACCTTAAATAAACATAAGTTATAGCTAGTACCATAAGTGGAATTGATAAGTGATTTAAAAATATTATTGATTTTAAATAATATATTATAGTGCTATTTTTTAATATACATAAAAGAAATAATGCTATATGTCTTAACAAAAATAATGTAATTACTAGTGTTAAATAAATCTTTATTTTCTTTGGTGACACATCTAAATTCCTTTTCATAACTGAAAAAGACAAAAAAATTATAAGTAACAAAATCAAATAGTATGCAAAGTTCACAAATTACGCTCCCATCCACATTCCTGTTACTTATATTTATTATAATTTATTTTATTTTATGCCTAAAAGTTTGATTCCACCTTTAATACATTGAATTCTAAGTGGAAAATCTGGTCCTCTTTCTCCATCAATATCTGTAACAATATCTTCTGGTGACTCAATATATACATCATCTGTTTTAAAGTAAACAACCTTGTCTGAATCTAAATGTTCTCCTTTTAAAAGCTTTATAAATAACGGTAATAGTTCCATTACTTGTATTGCTTTAAACATTATTACATCTAATTTCCCATCTGTAATTTCTGCTTCCGTAGCTAAATTAAGATTTCCAGCTGTTTTACCATTAAACACTAAAAGTAAATACATCTCTCCTTCATAATTACATTCTTTTGATGATAACTTTACCTTTAATTTTCTAAAGTTAGGTAATTCTTCAAGACCCTTTAAATAATATGCTAACTTTCCTATTGTATTTTTTAAATTTGCATCTATTTTTTGAGATATATCAGTAAAAAGTCCTGTACTCGCTACATTTATAAAGTAATCATCATTTATTTTACCCACATCAACTGCTACTGGTTTTGAATCTAAAATTTGCTTACATGCTTCTTGTACATCGCTTGGCATATTAATAAACTTTCCAAAATCATTTGCAGTCCCAACTGGTAATATTCCTATAGGTATATTTATATTTCTATGTTTCATAGCATTTACTAGAGAATCTATAGTTCCATCTCCACCAGCTATTAAAATATAACTATAAGTTTTATCTATTATATCTAAAGCTTCTGCTAAATCTTTACCTTTTTGAATTCTATACGGAACAATTGTCATATCTACTTCTTGATGCAATTTTATAACATTGTCTAATTCATTTATTATATTATTTTCTCCTGAGTATGGGTTGTATATGAATCTTACTTTTTTCATAAATTAACCTACCTCCCATAAAATTTTTATACAAATTATTACATATACTGGTTATCAGATAAATTTTATTATATCAGTTTACTTATTTAATGTCGATACTAACTGATCTTAATAAAATCTTAATAAAATCTTAAAGTTAATTTATACCTTATATTATTTTCATTTATATGCTATAATATTGCTTTATAAGTATTTTATATAATTTTAGGAGTGATTTGATGAGGAAAAGTTGTATTCCTAATGTATTTACCTTTATTAATTTGTCTTGCGGAGTTATATCTATATTATCAGTAATGGATGAAAAGTATGCAATGGCAGGTGTATTTATTTTACTCGCAGGATTGGTAGATAGGTATGATGGAAGAATAGCTCGTTTTTTAAATGTTTCTAGCGATTTAGGTAAAGAGTTAGATTCTTTGGCTGATTTAGTTTCTTTTGGAGTAGCACCATCTATATTAGTATATATATTATTTAATCTTGAATCTTTTGGTCCAAACGGATTATTAGGTTATGCATCACTATTATTATTCCCAATCTGTGGCGCATATAGATTAGCTAGATTTAATACTGCTGAGTTTGATGGATCCTTTACGGGCGTACCAATAACAATAGTTGGTTGTTTTATGGCCATTTTTTCATTACTAAGCTTAAAAGTAGCAACATCAATTTATGTTGCAGTTTTTTTAATGATTATTGGTTCATATTTAATGGTAAGCAAAATTAAATTAAAGAAAGTTTAAAATATACGGACTAATAAAAAACTCTGTCTTAAAATTTTTTAGACAGAGTTTTTATTGTTCCATATTAAAACTTCATTTTTAATCTTCTTCTCTTTCAGAATTTTGAAAATTTAGCTCATTATCTATTTCTGTGAATATCTTATCCTTTTCTGTACTCATTGTAATGTAATCATATTTAATCTTGCAATATTTTAAATATGAGCCTTCACATTTATCTAATATGCTCACTATTTTATCTATTAACTCCCCAACCTGTTCAACTCTCTCTAGTGCTTTTCTTACCTCACTTTTTTTTGTTAAATTCACATTATTCAATTCTGATGCTCCTGCGATTAATAATCTATAAGCATCTACATAATTTTTTAATAATGCACTTAAATTATCTATGTCTTCATATTGCTTTTTAGCTAAATCCTCAAACTTCATACATTATCCTTTCACTATTATACTTTCATATTTAAAGTTTCACTATTTGCATAATCCTCATCTATGTCATTTAGTATATTTTTCATATTTTCATCCTCTAAATTCGATTTAGCTATATCACCATTAATAATGGGTTCTTGTAATACTTTCCCAACTATATTTGAAAAATTTATATCTTTATTTTGAAAGGCTCCATATATGTCTATCTCTGCTAGAAATATTTCATTTTCGTTTAATTCTTCATCTGGTATTACTAGTTTACCTGCATGTAATGATTTAGGCTCTTGGCATCTATAAAAATTTTTATCTTTCAAATCCTGAACATACACAACAGGAACTATAAATTCTTCTGGATATTGATAAATCATTTATTTTGCCCCCCTATTTGCAATCCTTCTTATCTAGTTTTTTAAAATACGATCTTGGATATTTGCATAATGGGCATTTCATAGGTGCTTCTTTCCCTTCATAAATATATCCACAATTTAAGCATAACCATTCTTCTTCTTTACCTGACTTAAATATTGTTCCATGCTTAACTTCTTTAGCTAATTCTAAGAATCTTTCTTTATGATGTTCTTCTACTTCTTGAAGCTCTTTATAGAAATCTGCAATTTCATCAAAACCTTCTTCTCTCGCCATATCTTCAAATTCTTTGTAAATAACTTTACTTTCTTCTGACTCTCCTAGTGCTGATTCAATCAAATTATTCTTTGTACTACTAATTCTATCTAAAAATCTTCTATATACTTCTCTGGCATGAGCCTTCTCATTGCCTGCCGTTTCATCAAATATTTCACCAACATACATAAATCCATCAGCTCTAGCTTTATCTGCATAAAAAGTATATTTATTTCTTGCTCTAGATTCTCCTGCAAATGTTTTAAATAAATTTTTTTCAGTTTTACTTCCCTTTAAGTTCATCGTATTCTCCTAAAAATATTATTCTCTTCTATAAACAGAATATTCATTTCTACTCATTTGGTTACTTCCCTTACGATACACTTATCTTCTTTTCCTGATTACAAATTAAAATTACTTCTTGTTTATCACCTGATTTAGTAATTAATTTAACATCATGCCCCCAAAGTTCTTGGATATACTTTAAGGTTTCTTTAGCATAAGAAAGCTCTAACGGTCTACCATCAAATAAGTTGTCTAAAGTTAAGGTATAATTCTTCTTATTTAAATCTATAACTCTAATGTATGGTATATTGCCCATACCTGCAGTATAAGAAAGGGTATCTCTTATGGTTTTCCATCCAGTTTTATCTGATATCTCTTCAATAATAGTATCGAATGTCCTCACATTATACTGAAATAAATTTAATTCTTCACATAATTCTCTAGTTAAATAACGTCTTAAGAAAGAAGAATCCCTCTCAATTTCTCTAACTTCAAATATTTTTTCTTTCCCATATCTGTTTTCAATATCTTCAAATATTTTAAAACCAATATAATATGGATTTAATCCACCTACTGCAGGTGCTATTACATCATTATGCCTTTTTAAAAACTCAAAATGTAAGTCTTGTGGTAATTCTAATTGTTTTAAAATATTATAATGTGTATAGCTTGCCCAGCCTTCATTCATTATTTTCGTTTCAATTTGAGGAATAAAATATTCAGTTTCTCTTTTAACTATTTTTAAAATAGTTTTTTCCCATTCTTCTAAATGGCCATATTCTATTATAAATCCAATAAGATCATCTACTGGCTCTAATGGAATTTTCTCTAAGTCTGTTAGTTTTATTTCTTTATTAGAATCTAAAATCCCTCTATTTTCTCTTTTACTCTCATACTCTTTTAGTATATTTTCTTTAATCTCATCATTTGATAATTCGTTTATCCCAATATTCCTTTTGGATTGAAATCTTATAGCATGAGCAGCATCTAATATTCTCTCTACCTCAGCATATCCTATACTTGGATCATCGATATATTCTCTTATTATTTTTGCATCCAAATTAAACATTTCTAAAGTATATTTTGCATTAGTCCCCTGTTTAAACAATCTATTATTTTTAAAAAAATCATTATGCCCATATACATGGGCCATTGTTAATATTTGTAGTAATAATGTATTATCTTTCATTAAATATGCTAAACAAGGATCTGAATTAATCACCATTTCATAAGGAAGACCTGTAAGGTTTAGAGAATACAGTGTTTTATTCTTTTCATAAGATTTACCAAAACTCCAATGGGGATATCTTGATGGCATTCCAACATAAGCTTCATATCCTATCATCTCATTAAAACCTATGACTTCAAATTCTTGTGGATAAAAATCTAATCCATATTCCTTAACCTTTTTTTCTATTTTTTCATTCCAGTTCTCAATATCATTAAAACTATATTCCAACTTTTGATTCCTCCTTCACGGCACATTCTAAAAATAACAGACCAGTATGTTTGTCTATTTTGCGTCATACTACGTCGGTAAGTTTCACTAATAGCCCGCTATGAGTAAAACTCACCTCCTTGCCTGACACAAAATATACGGCACATCTTTGGTCTGTTATTTTTTTCATGTGCCTAACTCCTTCCTAAGCATAATCTTAAGTGCTTCCCATAAATCCTTTTTCTCTTTTATAATTACAGGCACAAATTTTTCATCCGTTATCTCCTTTGTAAACTTGTGATACATTGTAGTTGTGTATGTTGACGGTAAAAGTTCTGCATAACCAAACATGTTACTAATTTTACATATGTTTTTAACTGCTATAACTGCTCTTTCATTATCTTCTGACCAATTATCTCCATCACTTGCATATATGCTATATATGTTCCATGCTGAAGGTGGATACTTTTCTTCAATTAATTTTAAGGCTTCATTAATTCCACTTGATATATAGGTACCACCTGATTCAGATTTATGAAAAAACTCATATTCATCTACCCGTCTTGCAACTGTCGTATGGTATATGAACTCAAATGCTATATTGTTGTACTTTCTTTTTAAAAAGGTAGCTAATACAAAAAAGTATGATCTTGCCAAATATTTCTTTGTTATATCCATTGAACCAGAAGCATCCATAATAAATAACATGACTGCATTGCTATCTTTCCTTGGTTTATTCTTAACCCTATAGTATTTTAGATCTTCCTCTCTAAATGGAAATCTCTCTAATTCCTGTTCATTTTCTAATTCTCTTAAGGCTCTTTTCTTCCCTTGTTTTCTTGCAATTTTAGACATAACCGTTTTCTTTTTTGCGAGTCTAGGTCTTATTCCATGGGTTTGATACCCTCTTTTTTTGCCACTAGTTTCAGTAACTATTTCAGAATATTTCTTTTCATCTAAATTAGGCAAATTTAAATCTTCTGATATATAATCCATTAGTTCTTCAAGGGTGATTTCTGTTTCATAAACATCATCTCCCTCATCATTTCCAGCACCTTGATTTCCTTTAGCTAATTTCTTATTTCCATTGCCTAATTTTTCTCCTCTTTTTTCATCTCCAACTCCACTAGCTACGCCCTTAGAATTTTTTCCATAAACAAATTGATATTCTTTAATTCCTTTAATAGGTATTTTGAATTTTTTATTTTTACTCTCTCCAACAATGCTTTCTTCTGATAATATATCTCCCAAATTTTCTTTTATTGATTTTTCTACAAGTTGCCTATGCCTTCTTCTATCTTCTATGGATCTGTCGTGATCAATTGGATTATTAGTATAATCTCTAAATATTGCCATAATTTAATTTAATCTCTCCATAAATTATTAGCAGCATATTTTAAAATTACATCACAACAATGAAGACAATACCCTTGCTTTTTCATTTCTTCCACCATAGAATCATATTTTTCAGCTTGTTCTTTGTCTCGAACCTTTGACCTAGTTATAATTCTAGATAAATCTTTAACTGAAGCTGTTAGTTTCTTTTCTATAGCTTCTTTTAAAGGCTCATAAGAAGTATAATCTAATCCTCCACCTTTTCTAACTATATAAAACATATATGAAGTAACATCTGATCTAAAACCTTTAGCAGATGCAGCATATACACCTATTTGTTCTTCTATACTTCTCATAAAGTCTTCATCTGGATTAAGCTCTTCTCCAGTTGAAACATCTTTTATTTTACTCTTATTTACATAAGCTTCTGCATTATCTATATAATTGTTAAATAAACTCTCTGCTTGTTCTCTAAATGAATGTATAAACGCCTTAGTAATCTCTTTCTCAAGGATTTTATTATATTCTTTTCTAATATTATCTTGAATAAATCCTAAATATCTTTTCTTATCATCAGCTGCAATATCAAGATCTTTAACAGATCTTATTATAGTTTCCATTATGCTAAGTGGATTTATACAATCATACCCTGATTCTGAAAGAGCATTATCTATAGTTTTTATAATAAATCTTGTACTTATACCCTTCATGCCTTCATATTGGCCTGCTTCTTCTCTAAGTTCTCCAATATCAATTTTCTTTGTAGTTCCTTTTTCAACAATTTCTTCTCCATTGTAAATTTTAAGTTTAGTCATAGCATCTGCTTTAGCAGAAGGTGTAATTCTTGAAAGTACTGCAAACATTGCTGCAATTTCAATAGTATGTGGCGCTATATGAGCCTTGAAATTGCTCTTTTTTAATATTTTTTCATATATTTTAACTTCTTCATCAAGTTCTAAACAATATGGAACTTCAACCTTTACTATTCTATCTAATATAGCTTCATTTGTGTGATCTGACTTAAATCTAGTCCATTCAGCTTCATTTGAGTGAGCAACTATAACTCCATCAAAATAAAGCATAGAACCTTTACCAGGTGATGGTATAGATTTTTCTTGAGTTGCAGTAATTATTGTATGAAGATATTCAACATCATTTTTAAATACTTCTATGAATTCTACAAGCCCTCTATTTCCAACATTAAAAGCACCATTTAGCGAAAATATTCTTGGATCATCTTCTGAATATAAATCCATCTTAGATATGTCAACAGCACCTGTTAAGATCGAAGTATCTTGATTATTAGGATCAACTGGTGGCACTACCCCTATTCCTTTTCTTGATCTAATAGAAAATTCTGTTCTTTCAACTGGAAAATCTTCATACATTCCATTAAATTCATGAGTAAGCCTATATTTACATACAGGACATAAATCTCCTTCAATTTGTACTCCAAGCATTTCTTCAAATCTAGGTCTTAAATGTTTTGGAATAAGATGAAGTGGTTCCTCATGCATTGGACATCCTTTTAATGCATAAACAGGTTCACAATCCTCTAATGCAGATTTTAAACTTTCAACTATAGATGATTTACCAGCACCAACTGGACCAACAAGATATAAAACTTGCCTTGCTTCTTCTCCCATCATAGCTGCTGATTTAAAATAACTAGCAAGCTTCATGATAACTTTATCAATTCCATAAAACTCATCCTTAAAAAAGCCATATCTTCTTATTACGTCATTTCCATAGATTTTTCGTATTCTAGGATGTTCCTCAGCCTTTAATTCTTCTACTCCTCTGCTATTAATCATGTTATGAATTCTTTTATGGGCAAGAATAACTACTTCTGGATTTTCCTTAACAAGCTCTAGATAATCTAAAAAACTTCCTTCAAATCTTAGGGTGTTGCCTTTTTCTCTATCTGTTTCTATAAATTCTTTAAAGTTCATACTCATAAACACTCCTCCCTCCCTTATAACTAAAATATATTCAATTAAGTAAAGACATTATGACTACTTTTTTTAAATAGTTACTCTTTATTGTATTAAATATTTATATAATGCATATTCAAAAAAAACGATAGATAAAATTATATAAATTTTATCTATCGTTTTCTATCTCAATTTTAATTATGCTCTATATATTATCTGCCCATTTTAAAGCTTCTAAATATATGTGTGAAATTTCATTGTTATCAACTTCAATCATTTTAGCATAAAGTATAGCATTTTCCCATTCGCCCTTTTCATAGCTAACTACTACTTTTAGTATTAAATTTAAAGTATTTTCTACTCCAATCAAACCGTCTTTAACTTCATCATGTAAATATATATCGTTTACAATGGACTCCATAGAACAATTTAATATGGCATCCATAACTGAAAATAAACCTGTTATGTATGCTAGAAATGTTTTTTCTTTACAAATACTGTTATTACATATGAGTTCACAAAATTTTGCTCTTTGCAGTGAGACCTTTATTAATTCATTAGGTTTATTCCCTTTTAAGTCATTTAATATAACTACATAAAGCCACTTTACAATTTCTTTTTCTCCAAGAAATGCAATTGCATATTGAATAGAATTCACTTTATTTCTTGCACCATAAGCTGAAGATTTAATTAGTTTCGTTAGTTTATATGATAAACCTACATCTTTCAATATCAGTGATTCTAAATCTCTAAAATTAAAGTCTTTATTATTTACTAATTTTAAAATTTTCAATGCTATATTTTCATTATTGTGAACACTTTGTTCTGACAATATGATTGGCTTGCTAAAATAATATCCTTGAAAATATGTATACCCAAAGTACATTGCCTCATTATATTCCTCTATACTTTCAACTTTTTCAGCTAAAAACTTTATTTCATTATTTATTTTTAATAAATCAAATATTTTTTTCCTATCATAACCCTTAGTAATTAGAAAATCTACTTTTATTATATCAATTAATTCTACCAATTTATTATATTTCTTATCAAATACAAAATCGTCTAAAGCTAAAGTAAATCCTTGTTCTTTAAGTCTTTTACATGCACTTATAATTTCATCAGTTGGCTCTACATCTTCTAAAATCTCTATTACTACATCTTTAAAGGGAAGTATTGTAGCTATTTCATCATGTATTAATTCTTCTGTAAAATTAATAAATGCCCTTTTATTATCCGTAACCCTTTTAAAATTTAATTCATAAAATGAATTGGCTATAACATTTAATGTTGCTTTATTTCCATCAACACAATTGTAAACATTTTCATACCCATTTCTAAATAAAAGCTCATACGCAATAACATTGTTACTTCTATCAAATATTGCCTGTCTAGCTAAAAAAACCTTCATAACACTTCCATACCCCTCTTAATGTATATATTTAAATAAGCTTTTAATCTAATTATATACATTAATAATAATTAATTAAACATATTTTTTATAATTTCACATGGTTTTCCATAATACTATTAAATCGTTTAACTAAAAAAGATATACCTACACAAATATATGAATATCTTTTAATATTACTTTTAATCAAACGTTTTGGAATGAATTCAGAATCTTTAGCTTTTGCACTCTCTGCTTGTGGATTATGATTTAAACTTTTATGTATGTTCAGATTAGTAAAAGTTCACAAAGAATAAAAGAGGATATATCAAATTGATTCAAGAATCATTTTGATGTATCCTCTTTATTCTTACAGATGATCCTTTTCCTTATCTGGAGGTGCACCTATTTTTTTCCATCAATAATTCCCAAATCTGAATTATCCTTGGGATGTATCTTTCTAAGTTCTGCATTAGATTTTGGTCTGTCATGTAATCTATTTTTATTATTATCCATTTGTATCACCTCATTTATTAGGGTGTACATTTAATTTTATTTTATACTTTGTATATTCTAAGTTTTATTATGTAATCCTATAATATATCTAGAATTTTATATTCTTTTACTTCTCTATACTTAGGTGCAACATCAAATATCATCTCATACATATACCTTACTGCTGTTTTAAAATCAAAGTCACCATTTTTAAGGCTCCATGAAACAGCTGTTGAATGAGTTATTTGTTTTAAAAGTATAACTAATACTTCTGGATCCGTTTTATTTAAAAACTCCTTATTAGATTGTCCTTTTCTAATAATCTCACATTGCACTTTAAGCATTTCTTTTTTCTCTTCACTAATTTTAAAAGTCCCTACATCATCTTTTAAATTTTTTATAATTAATTGTCTTACTATACTTACCCCTGAATCCTCAATGAAGTCTAAGAAACATTTATTTAAAAGCCATAATTGTTCTACATAAGAATCAGCTGTCAAAATTGTAGTAAGGTCATATGATGTTAGCTTACTTGGAATTTTATAATAATCTTTTAAAAGTTCATCTTTAGATTTGAAATAATAATAAAAAGTATGTTTATTAACACCACTAGCTGCACAAATTTCATTTAAAGTAACCTTTTCAAATGTTTTCTCATTGAATAAATTCAGTGCAATTTCTCGTATACGTTTTTTAGTTGAATTTTCATATTCCATCATATTTCACCTCCTATACATATAAGCTCAATTTAAATTTTCAAAATTATTTTTATATAATTAAATACATTGATTTAGCATAGGTTTTATAAAACCTTACACTACCCTGTTCCATGTACATAGTATCAATAACTTTATTTTGTGTCAATATTTTATTACAACACTGTAATATTTCTTTATAAGTATATTTACAAATTTGTTATACCGTAGTATCATAAATTTTATATATTAGTTGAGCGAGGTGAATTTATTATATGGCAAGATTAATTAAGTACGTTGAACCTTATATTGGTATGGTAATTATTGCAATCATGCTATTGTTTGGACAAGCAATTTGTGACCTTTCATTACCAGACTATATGTCTGATATTGTAAATAAAGGAATAACTAATGGTGATGCAGCGTACATAATAAAATTAGGTTTCCAAATGCTTGGAATTTCTCTTATTAGTGCGATTTTTAGTATTATAGTTGGATTTATTGCATCTAAAGTTGCTGCTGGAATGAGCCAATCTTTGAGAATTGATTTATTTGAAAAAGTTGAAGCATTTTCAAATGCTGAGTTTGATAAATTTGCTACATCTTCTCTTATAACAAGAACAACAAATGATGTTACGCAAATTCAAAGTCTGATTGTTATGCTAATACGAATAATTTTTTATGCACCTATTATGGGTATTGGTGGTTTTGTACATGCACTTGCAAATAGTAAATCAATGTCTTGGATTGTAGCTCTTTCCATAATAAGTCTTTTAGGACTTATTGGAACCATGTTTTCCTTCGTAATGCCTAAATTTAAGATTGTTCAAAATTTAATTGATAAGCTTAACCTTGTAGTTCGTGAAAATCTTGATGGTATGCTTGTTATTAGAGCTTTTAATACTCAAAATTTTGAGGAAAATAGATTTGATAAAGCAAATAAAGATTTAACAAATACTAATCTTTTTATAAATAGACTTACATCTGGAATGATGCCTGCTATGATGCTTATAATGAATTTAGTTACTGTTTTAATTGTGTGGGTTGGTTCAAATCAAGTTTCGGCTTTTAAGATGGATGTTGGAGAAATGATGGCATATATGCAATATGTTATGCAAATAATAATGGCCTTTCTTATGATGGCAATGATGTTTATTATGATTCCAAGAGCTTCTGTTTCTGCTAATCGTATTGCAGATGTTCTTGAAACAGAACCTTCAGTTAGAGATTGTTCTCCTTCAAGTAATAGTTTTAAAATTTCCACTGGACTTATAGAATTTAAAAGTGTTTGTTTTAGTTATCCTGGTGCAGAAGAAGATGTATTGCATAATATAAGTTTTACTGCTAAACCTTCACAAACAACAGCATTCATTGGATCAACTGGTAGTGGAAAATCATCATTGATCAATTTAATTCCAAGATTTTATGATGCTACAAGTGGTGAAGTTTTAATAGATGGTATAAATGTAGAATCTTTAAGTCTTCATGAACTGCGAGATAACCTTGGATATGTTCCACAAAAGGGAATTTTATTTTCAGGGACAATTAATAGCAATGTAGCTTACGGTGGTAAAAATTCAACGGTCGCTGATATTATGAGGGCATCAAAAATTGCACAAGCAATGGAGTTTATAGAATCCAAACCAGAAAAATTTGAGACTCAAATATCCCAAGGAGGTAATAATGTGTCTGGTGGACAAAAGCAACGTTTATCAATTGCACGTGCACTAGTAAAAAAACCTCAAATATGCATTTTTGATGATAGTTTTTCAGCATTGGATTTTAAAACTGATGCAGCACTTAGAAAATCATTAAAAGAAGAAACAGGGTCTAGCACAGTTTTGCTAGTAGCACAAAGAATAAGTACGATTATGACAGCCGATCAAATTATCGTTTTAGATAAAGGACATATTGTTGGATGCGGTACTCATGAAGAACTTATGAAAACCTGTGAAGTTTATCGTGAAATTGCTTTATCTCAGCTTAGTAAGGAGGAGTTAGAATGAGTGAAAAAAAACCGAATTCTAGCAGGCCTATGGGCATGGGGCCAGGAATGGGTCCGGGAATGGCAGGAGGAGAAAAAGCTAAGAATTTTAAAGCAACAATGCTAACTTTATTTAAATATATGTATGAGTTTAAATTACAAGTTTTAGTAGTTATAATTTTTGCTATATTTTCAGCTATTTTCTCTATTGTAGGTCCAAAAATTCTTGGTAAGGCGACTACTAAGCTATTTGACGGATTAATGGCATATTATTCCGGAACTAATCTATTAACAGATTTTAGATATATAAAAAATTGTATTTTAGTGTTGGTGGTTTTATATATTATTTCAGCAATTTTTTCATATGCACAAGCATATATAATGTCTGGCGTATCCATGAAAATCACTTATAGATTCAGAAAAGATATTTCAGAAAAGATAAATAGAATGCCTTTAAAATATTTTGATTCAAGAACTCACGGAGAAGTATTATCTAGAATAACTAATGACGTTGATACCTTGAGTCAAACTTTAAATCAAAGTCTTACTCAATTAATAACTTCTGCTGTAACTGTTGTTGGTATACTTATTATGATGCTTAGTATAAGTCCTACTTTGACATTGGTAGCTGTCTTAACGCTTCCACTATCTGCTGGACTCATAATGTCCGTTGTTAGAAAATCCCAAAAATATTTTAAAACTCAACAAGAATATATTGGACATATGAATGGACATATTGAAGAAATATATTCTGGCCATAATGTTGTGCAAGTATTTAATGGTGAAGAAGACGCTATATTAAAATTCAAAATCTTAAATGAGGAATTATATGATTCAGCATGGAAATCTCAATTTCTTTCTGGAATGATGATGCCTATTATGACCTTTGTAGGTAATATTGGTTATGTTTTGGTCTGCATTCTTGGCGGATATCTAGCAGTTAAAAAATCAATTGAAGTTGGAGATGTACAAGCATTTATCCAATATATGCGTTCCTTCAATCAGCCAATTGCACAATTAGCTAATATTTCGAATACTCTTCAATCTACAGCAGCTGCTGCAGAACGTGTATTTGAATTTTTAGATGAAGAAGAAGAAACTCTTGAAGCTGAAAATCCAGTAATATTAGATAAGGTAATTGGTAATGTAGAATTTAAAAATGTACACTTCGGTTATAACGAAGATAAAATAATTATTAATGATTTTTCATCTATAATTAAATCTGGTCAAAAAGTTGCAATTGTTGGACCTACCGGAGGTGGAAAATCAACAATTATAAAACTTTTAATGAGATTTTATGATATTAATTCTGGAAGTATTTTGATTGATGGCTATGACATTAATGATTTTACTAGAAATGGTTTAAGAAGCATGTTTGGAATGGTTCTTCAAGATACTTGGCTTTATAATGCAAGTATTTTAGATAACATTAAATATGGGAACTTTGATGCTACTCATGAGCAAGTAATGGAAGCTTCTAAAGCTGCTCATTGCGATGAATTTATACGAGCACTACCTGATGGATATGACTTATTATTAAATGAAGAAGCAAGTAATATCTCTCAAGGTCAAAAGCAACTTTTAACTATTGCACGTACAATTTTATCTAATCCTAAGATACTTATTCTTGATGAAGCAACAAGTTCTGTTGACACAAGAACTGAAGTACTTATACAGAAAGCTATGGATCATCTTATGTCTAATAGAACTAGCTTTGTAATTGCCCATAGATTATCTACTATAAGAGATGCTGATGTAATTCTAGTACTTAAAGATGGAGATATAATAGAGCAAGGTAATCACGAAACTTTACTTAAAGCCAATGGTTTCTATTCAGGTCTTTATAATAGTCAATTTGAAGAGAGTGAAAATTAATTAAGTGTGAGGAGAAGTGAGTTATGGAAAAATCAAAAGAGATAACTTCAAAGGAAATAACTTCAAAAGATAAAAGCTCAAAAAAGAAAATTTCAAAAAAGATACTTTATTCTATTCTTATTGTGGCTGTAGTATTAGCTTGTAGCATCGGATACTATTTTTATAGTATCCGTGTTAATTATTTTACTACCGATAATGCAAAAGTTACAGCTAAAATGTATCCAATTACTCCTGTAACAGCAGGAAAAATTTTAGAATGGAATGTAAGTGCTGGGGATTTAGTAAAAAAAGATGAGGTTCTTGGAAGACAAGAAATATTACCTTATATTACTTCTCCCATAGATGGAACTGTTGTTAAAAGTGATGTTATTAAAAACCAAGCTGTTGGCGCTACAAGTCAGCTTGCTGTTGTAGCTGACACTTCTAACATGTATATAGGTGTTAATGTAGAAGAAACTGATATAATGAAAATTAAAGTTGGACAAGAAGTTAAAGTTGACATAGATGCATATCCTAGTAAAACCTTCAAAGGTAAGGTAACTGAAATAGATAATACTACTCAAACTTATTTTTCAACTTCAGCTAGCAGCCTTACAACAAGTGGTACTTATACAAAAGTTACACAACTTATACCAGTTAAAGTAAGTATAGAAAATAAAGAAAATCTACCAATGACACTAGGAATGAATGCAGTTGTTAAAATAAAAGTGAAATAAATTTATTGAAAGGATTGAAATATATGAAGAAGATAATTTCAAGTACTTTATGTATGGTATGTATAAGTACATTATTAATAGGTTGTAGTGGAAATTCCGATATAGCAAACGTAACAGTTACAAACGTAAAAACATCTAATTCAATAAGTGATACCACTTATACCGGGAATGTTACCTCTGCAGAAAAAGTATCTATAATTCCAAGTATTTCTGGCAAAGTCCAAACTGTAGATGTTGAAGTTGGACAAACTGTAAAAAAAGATGACAAATTGTTTACCCTTGATAACACAGAATTGACATATAAATTAAATCAAGCCCAGGCAAATTATGATGCTGCAGCTGCAACTTACGACAAAACAACTGGTGGATCAGCTAAGCAAGCACAAAATGATGCTGCTACAGCTCTAGAAAAAGCAAACAATGAACTTAATGATGCTACAAATGCATATAATGTTGCAAGTAGCCAGTTTGACAATAATACAACTGTAACTTCTGCACAAACAGCTTATAATGATGCAAAAGCAAATTATGATCGTACAAATACCTTATATCAAGCTGATGCAGTTGCCAAAGTAACATTAGATGATGCAAAAAGTAAATTAGATGCAGCTTCAGCTGGGCTTGAAATCGCAAAATCAAATTCTCAAACAGCACTTAGCAATGCTGAAAGTAGACTTAATAATGCAAAAGCTAGTTTAAATGCTGCTAGTGAAAATTCTTCAATTACAAATGCAGTCATGAATCCTGACAATATTGCCTCTGCAAAGGCTCAAATGGAAAGTGCTAAAGCTGGATTAGATCTTGCTAAACACGCACTTGATAATGCAACTATAACTGCACCTATTTCCGGAAAAATAAGTGCTAAAAATATATCAGCTGGTGAATTAACTCCCACTCAAACCCCCTCAATTGTTTTAGAAAATCCAAACTCTGTAAATGTATTAATTAAAGTTACAGAAACAAATATAAATGATGTCACTGTAGGAATGGCTGCTAAGATATCTGTACCATCAACTGGAGCATCTTATGATGGAACAATATCTACAATCTCACCTTCTGCAGATCAAAAAACAGGAATGTTTGATGTTCAAGTAGCTATTAACAATTCTGATGATAAAATAAAGTTAGGAATGGTTACAAATATTACACTAGTTAATGCAAATGAAAATAATACTTTCTTAGTTCCAAAAGAATCTGTCTTTGAAGAAGATAATACTTCATATGTATATATTATTAGTGGTGATAAATTAGCTAAACATACAGTAACAGTTGGAGATCCTAAAAATCAATATGTAGAAATCAAAGATGGGTTATCTGAAGATGACCAAGTTGTAGTTCAGGGTAGTTCTAATATGAAAGATAATGGAATATTTAATATCGTGAAGAGTAAATAAAATAATAGTAACCTTTTTCCCTGTACAATGATAAATAACAAAAAAGGCACCCACTAAGCTGCAGGTGCCTTATATAAGCTAACAACATTTTAATTGCAAATGTATGAATACCACAGATACTTTTATTACTTAAGAAGAATATCTGGATTTTATTTCCATTATTTCTCTTTTGTTTTCCAAAAAAACTGAAACTAATTGTGGATCAAAGTGCTCTCCTCTTTCATTTTCAATTAGTTTAAATGCATCCTCCTCTGACCATGCATTTTTATAAGGACGCTTGGAAGTAAGAGCATCGAAAACATCAGCTATAGCAGCAATCCTGCCGATTAGTGGTATATCTTCACCAGAAAGCCCATTTGGATAACCTTTTCCATTCCATTTTTCATGATGGGTTAAGGCACAAAGTCGTGCCTGAGTTATTAATTCTGAATGATCTTCACCTAGCATTTTGGCTCCATAGATAGAATGCTTAGTCATTATATCCCATTCATCTTTATCTAATTTTCCAGGTTTTAATAAAATACTATCAGGTATGCCTATTTTTCCAATATCGTGCATAGGTGAGGCATTTAAAATGGTTAGAGATTCATCCTCACTAAGTCCGTAAGATAAAGCAACTAACTGACAATAACGGCTCATTCTGATAGTATGCATTCCAGTTTCATGATCTTTGTATTCTGCGGCAGTTGCTAACCTCTGGATAATTTCCAAACGAGTCCTTTTTAATTCAACTGTTCTTTCTTCTACTTTTTGCTCCAGTATCTTATTCTGGTTATGAAGAGCTAGATGCGTCTTTATCCTGGCTTTTACTACTGAAGGATTTACAGGTTTTGTTATATAATCAACTGCTCCTAATTCAAATCCTTTTGCTTCATTGATGTCATCGGTTTTTGCTGTGAAAAAAATCACAGGGATATTCTTGGTAATTTTATTATCCTTTAATCGTCGACACACCTCATAACCGTCCATGACAGGCATCATTATATCAAGTAGTATAATATCAGGTAATTCATGTGAATTTGCAATTTTCAATGCTATTTCGGGATTGGTTGTGGCTTTCACCTTATATTCCTCATAAAGGATTTCATTCATTACTGTTAGATTCTCAGGCTTATCATCTACTATAAGGATACAATTCTTACTATGATCACGCATTTTTAATTTATCGTCCTCTCTATACTTTAGTTTTCTCTTCTATAATATATTAGGGATATTCAAAAAAATAACAATTAAATTAACTAGTCTATTTTGTGCCATATCCCTTATTGATTTTACTTAGGCACATTCAAGAAATAACAGACCAGTATGCCTGTCTATTTTTCACCATACTGCGTCGGTAAGTTTCACTAATAGCCTACAAATATATACAGCACATCTTTGGTCTGTTATTTATTTCATATGCCTTATTGTCGCATTTATATAAGTCAATGCAATGTCAAATTCATATTTTGTAACTTTTTCTTCAATGTTTCCTAGGTCGCTTTCATCTAAAAATTCAGTCAGCTTTCCTTTGATTTCTTCCATATATTTAACTGCTCTACTGTCGTAATCCTGAAGGTAATCCTTCAATTTACTTAAACAGTCTAAAATTTCAGATTTGTCTACTATACCTTCCTCCAAAGAATTCTTTGTGCTTACTATTCCTTGATTTTTTCTTTCAAAGTCATAAACTGCAGCTAAAACTTTTTTGAAATTATCTGCAATATTATCAAACAATTTAACATAATCATAAGAAATGCCTTGTTTAATTTTAGTTTCAAGTTCAACAACTGAATTATAAACAGATATTATAGATAAGTTTCCACTAGTACCTTTTAGGCTATGTAACAAATTTAGTGAAACATCATATTCTTTAGCTTTAATAGCTTGTTCAATTTGCAGAATTAATTGTTCATTGTCATGGCAAAATTTTATAAGCATTTTTATATAGAGTTTTTTATTACCACATAATCTCTGAGCACCTTCATTTATATCTACACCATCTATTTCAATCAAAAAATTACAATTCTCATCTTTTACGCTATTTGTTTCCTGTAGTTCAGTTTCAAGTATGGTCTCATTCAGTGGTTTTAACCAATTTTTCAGTACACTGAAAAATTGGTTAATATTTATAGGT
>Ga0302165_10000142_pt1 | contig 29463 bp, 24 predicted proteins | sample I_Fen_E3_2_FD_193499 | JGI IMG/M metagenome (GOLD analysis project Ga0302165, IMG submission 193499) | Peat permafrost microbial communities from Stordalen Mire near Abisko, Sweden - I_Fen_E3_2 | ecosystem: Environmental > Terrestrial > Soil > Wetlands > Permafrost | place: Sweden: Abisko...
TAGAAAAAGCGATACTGGCTTTTTGTTTCTATAACTTTCAGGATTTCTTTCAAAGATTGACTCTTTACATCGACCGTGATTTGTGCACTCAAACTGGTTGAGAACAGTACAAGGAGAAGGTAAAAACAGCCCTTGAGCATCGTCTTTTTTTGTGGTTTTGTAATAATTTTCCTTTTCTTTTTCATTGTTGTAATATTAAACATTAGAATTTCCTACTGGATATTCGGTATACATTTATGAACAGTTCTTCCACTATCTGTAACAAGTATTTAATATGTGTTATAAACAGAAAAACAGCAAGCCGAATTAATATCAACTTGCTGTTTTATGTAGGTACCAATAATACTCAGTGTTTTATGGAATGTGATGTGTTGGTTTATTATTTTCTGACAGTGTAACCCGTTGGTTGTTTATCTGAAATGAAACCGGTGAAGTTAAACTGATAATGTTAAGTACGTTCTCTAAACTGTTATTATTGATCGTGCCGGTGTAACGTTGGTATTTAAGTTTCTCAGATGCAAATATAACATCTACATTGTAGATTCGCTGAACGGTTTTGGCAATATCAGCCAGTGACTCATCTTCAAAGCGTAATTCATTATGAATCCAACCCGTAAAGTCTGTTGCATTTGTCACCGTACTTTGCACTTTTTTATGCGTGGTCTTGTCATACATGATTCTTTCGTTTGGCTTCAGTATGGTTTCTCCATCGGGCGTTGTAACCAGTACCTTGCCTTTCATTAATATTGAAGAAATAAGTAGATCTTCGTTGTATGCTTTTACTCCAAAGGCTGTACCCAATGCCCTTACAGAAATATCATTGCTTCGAACTATAAAAGGTTTGTCCGGGTTGTGAGCCACTTCAAAATAAGCTTCGCCATCCAGTTGTAATTCTCTTTGTTTTACATTGAAATTGGTAGAGTAGGTGAGGCGTGATTGAGAATTCAGCCATACTTTACTTCCGTCGGGCAAAGTGATATTGGCTTTTTGTCCTCGTTCTACAGCTACGACCAACTGACCGGGTCTAGTTTCGTCCGGTGACCTGTAAAAATACATAGCAACAGCCGTTATTACCGGCAGTACAAACATGGCAGCCACACGCAACCACTTGGTTGGCTGAAAATGATTTTGTTCGACTTTGTCGGTTTTGTCTTTGTTGCCTATTTTGTTTTCAATGTTTCTGAATATGCGTGCTTGCACATCATTATCCATGGTTGATGGTGAGGTGTTGATTTCTTGCTCAAGCCACGAGGAAATTTCCTGATTATTTTTAATCCGAATATTTAAACGCTTAACTTCATCCTGGTCAGTTTGATTGCGAATATAACGTTCAATTAATTCAATACACTCTTCTTTTTGCATACTATTCTGTACTATATATAATGATATACAGTTTTCAATTGTATATTCACTACTCTGTAATATGAATTTAAGGTTAAATTATTATCAATGTAATAAGTATTACTAAAATGTGGTCGTAATGCTGTTTTAGCTGACCTTTCATAAAGGAAAGTGCTTTGGACAATTGCGTTTCAATAGTGCTTTCTGAAATATTGAGTTTATGAGCAATTTGTTTGTTTGAAAGTCCTTCTTTTCTACTCAACACGAAGATTTCTTTCCGTTTGGGAGGTAATTCATCTGTAAGTTTGGCAATATATTCTTCCAGTAGTTTTCTATCCACCTCTTCTTCTGTGGTGTTTTTACTGTCAATTTGTTTTGCTTTTATATATTCTTCGTAAATGAATTGAATGGTTTGGTGTTCATATCTATTCAAAAGCATATTTTTTGCGATCGTGCATAGGTATGAAATAAATGATTTTTCCGGATTTACATTTTCACGGTTTTCCCACACTCTGATAAAAGTCTGTTGAACCAACTCTTCAGCAGTATAACTATCGCCTTTGGAAACCTTCATCATAAAATTATACAGCTTGCCACTATACCGATGATAAAGAACTTCAAAAGACTGCCTGCAGGCGTCCTTTAGTAATTCCAATTCTTCTTTTTCAGTGAGAACCATTGCTAACTTTTTTAGTCTATTGGATTAGTATGCAAATGTAGTATCAGGATGTTTAGTTGTTGTTACATCTGCGTTTCATCATTGTTACCGGTTCTTATTTCTTTCTTGTTTTTTGGAGGATATAACAGTGATTGAATATTTGTATTTTATGAATATTATTTCATTTTTCATTTTGCTTAGCTTCGGTCTTCCTTCGTCGTTCCTTCGAGGTAGCCGTATTTTGTCCATAATGAAAATTTATGCAATAATTGAGTGAAACATCAATTTTTTACTCAGAAGCTGTCTTGACTTTTTATATAGAAAATGGTCTCAAAAAACGAAAAAACACGACTGAAAAATTTAATATGTTAGCAAAAAACAAATAATTAAGCCTCAAAATTTTGAAATGGTCTCAAAAACAAAAAAAACAAGGCTAAAAAATTTAATGTGTTAGCAAAAAACGAAATTTTGGGACTAAAAAATTTGAATTGTCAAAGAAAAACGAATTTTTGAGGCTAAAAAATTTGAATTGTCAACAAAAAACGAATTTTTGAGGCTAAAAAATTTGAAGTGTTAGCAAAAAACGAATTTTTGGGACTAAAAAATTTGAATTGTCAACAAAAAACGAATTTTTGAGGCTAAAAAATTTGAAGTGTTAGCAAAAAACGAATTTTTGGGACTAAAAAATTTGAACTGTCAACAAAAAACGAATAAAACCGATGTATAAATTATCAATACAATAAAGCTCTTAACCCCGAAAGATTAAGAGCTTTAGCATGTTGGTGTGTTGAGAAATTTATTGAATCAAATTAGCCTGAAAGAGGATTTGTTCCATTTCTGCCTGAACTTTTTCTGCTTCGAGGCGTGCTGCTTTGGCATAGTCGGCTTCGGATGATGCATAAATAATCTGACGCGATGAGTTGACGAGTAATCCACAGGTGCTGGTAAGACCATATTTGGCTACTTCCTGTAAGCTTCCACCTTGCGCTCCAATGCCTGGAACCAACAGAAAGTGTTCGGGAACAATGGCGCGGATATCGGTCAGCATTTCAGCTTTGGTAGCACCTACCACATACATCAGGTTTTCGTCCGTTCCCCAGGCGAGCGATGTTTTCAGTACTTTCTCGAATAAACGTTCGCCTGTTTCGGCATCTTTCATAAACTGAAAGTCGTAAGCACCCTTGTTGGATGTCAGAGCCAGTAGAGTAACCCATTTGTTTTCGTAAGTAAGAAAAGGGGTAACCGAATCTTCGCCCATATAAGGTGCTACGGTTACGGAGTCGAAATCCATATTGCCAAAGAATGTGCGGGCGTACATGGCAGAGGTATTTCCTATGTCGCCCCGTTTGGCATCAGCAATAATAAACTGATCGGGATAGTTTTCGCGGATATAATCTACCGTACGTTCCAACACTTCCCAGCCCTGAAGTCCCAAGCTTTCGTAAAAAGCCAGGTTGGGTTTATAAGCTACGCAAAGATCGGCTGTTGCATCAATAATGGCTTTGTTGAACTCATAAATAGCATCATCCGATTCATTGAACAAATGTTCTGGAATTTTATTTACATCGGTATCCAGTCCTACGCAAAGAAAAGATTTTTTGCGTTGTATGTTTTCGAAAAGTTCTTGTTTGGTCATAATATGGTGTAATGGTGTAAAGGGTTAATGGTGTAAAGGTGTAATGGTTTAAAGGTGTAATGGTTTAAAGGTGTAATGGTTTAATGGTATAAGGTTTAAAGGTGTAAGGGTTTAATGGTGTAAAGGTTTAAATGTATAATTATAAAGCACTGTAAAGAATAATCCAACCACTGCGACTCAATGCCAATCAACAACGCCGCAGGCTAATAACGCGACCGCAGGGAGCTAATAACTATTAATATCGCCGCAGGCTAATATCGCGAAGCTAATATCGCGACCGAAGGGAGCAACTATTGTTTTACAATTCACTTTCCTTGAGTCTTTCTGCATTTTCAGCTACAATCAGTTGATCAATTACTCCCTGAACATCGCCGGCCATAAAAGCTGACAGATTATAAATGGTGAAATTGATACGGTGATCGGTGATACGTCCTTGCGGATAGTTATACGTCCTGATTTTAGCCGAACGGTCGCCGGTAGAAACCATAGTTTTACGTTTTGATCCTATCTCGTCCAGGTATTTTTGATGTTCAACAGCATATAAGCGCGACCGAAGCTCATTCATAGCTTTGGCTTTGTTTTTATGTTGCGATTTCTCGTCCTGACATTGTACTGTAGTGCCTGTAGGAATGTGCACCAACCTAATGGCAGAGTAGGTGGTGTTTACAGATTGTCCACCTGCACCCGACGAACAGAATGTATCTACACGCACATCCGATTCTTTTAGTTCGTAATCAAACTCTTCCATCTCGGGAAGTACTGCTACAGTGGCGGCTGAGGTATGAACACGTCCTTGTGTTTCGGTTTGTGGTACACGCTGTACACGGTGTACACCCGATTCGTATTTCAAGGTTCCGTACACATTTTCGCCTGAAACGGTAAAGATAACTTCTTTATAACCGCCTGCTGTACCCTCGCTGATATTTGTTACTTCTATTCTCCAACCTTTGGTTTCGCAGTATTTGGTATACATACGGAAAAGATCGCCGGCAAAAATGGCGGCTTCGTCACCTCCGGTTCCACCACGAATTTCGACAATAGCATTTTTATTATCTTCCGGGTCGGCAGGTATAAGCAGCAACTTGATATTTTCTTCCATTCCAGGAATACGTGGTTCCAGCTCATCAATTTCCGCTTTAGCCATTTCGCGCATTTCGGCATCGGTTTCGTTATTCATCAGCTCTTTGGCTTCTGCCAAATGCGATAAGGCAGTTTTATATTCCTGTTGTGCCTGCATAATACGTTCCAGTTCGCGATACTCTTTGTTGAGTTTCACGTACCGTTTCATGTCTGCAATAACCGCAGGGTCGGTGATCAGTGTCGAAATCTCTTCGAACTTATGTTGCAATCCTTCTAATTTTTCTAAAAGAGTTTTTTCTGCCATATAGGGTGTTAAATCGTGTAATTGTTGAATTGTGTGTAAAGGGTGTAATGTTTAAGGTGTATGGTGTAAAGGTTTAATGTGTATGGTGTAATGTTTAATTGGTTGAAAGTATCACTAATCATTAACCATTAATCATTACTCGTTTATCATTAACCATTCATCATTGAGTTCATTTTCCTTGTTTTCGTTCGCATTCGTCTCTAATGTTTTCGGAGAACTTTTTAATTCTCCATTCAATAATGCTTTTATAGCGTTTCTTTGTTATAAAAATATTGAAAAACCAACCGAATTTCAGTTTCACATCGGCCACAAGCAGTTGTTCACCTCCGTTCTGCGGAATTATTGTTATTGCAGCAACTCCGTTTTTAAGCAGAAAACTTGAATATATGATATCAACACTAACTTTTGTTTCACCGTTTTTATAATTCTTTTTGGTAGCTATAGCGTCTACTTTTACATCTTTGAAAGTGGTGAAATGCGGAACCAAAACATCGAAATGACCATGAGTGATTCCTGTTTTTTCGTCGAAATGCGAAGGCTTTATAACGAATATAAGTTCAGCATTTTTTTTGTCTTCTAACCCTAACCCTTTCAAAGCCCAGTTGAAAAGATTTTCCGGTGAATGATGAAAGTCTGTAATTAAATGATCTGTAACATCTCCCACAGTTTTGTTTGTTGCTTTAAACGTTGTCTTATATTGAGAAACGAATTCTCCGTTTTTATAGACCGTTGTAATCGTTGAATCGGTGCCTGCTGCCAGTGTAGGCGATATCAACAAGCAAATTATTAATGATAAAAGGGTGTATGTTTTTTTCATATTAATTTCTTAGACAGTATACAAACAAACGAATCATAGTAAAGTTCGACAACCAACTTAAGCTGATTGTCGAACTTTTTCAAATAGATATTTTGGTATATTACAAGTTTTTTTCAACCCATTTTCGCGCATTGACAAATGCTTCCACCCACGGAGTAATTTGGTCGTTGGCTTTCCGGTTAGTAGGGTAGTGCGCCCATTGCCATGGAAAGATTGCACGTTCGGGGTGTGGCATCATTGCTAAATGACGACCATCGGTAGAACATATGCCTGCTACACCATAATCCGAACCATTTGGGTTGGCAGGATAACCGGAGTAAGTATATTTAGCAATAATATTGTATTTGTTTTCTTCTCTGGGTAAATAAAATTTTCCTTCACCGTGAGCCACCCAAACACCTAATTTACTTCCACTTAATGAACCTAACATGACCGAGTTATTTTCAGGGATAGTTAAGCCTATAAAACCTGATTCGAACTTATGCGAATCATTGTGTTTCATACGTGGTTTCACGTCGTGGTCGGGAGTTACCAAACCCAGTTCTATCATCAACTGGCAACCGTTACAAATACCTAAACTTAAGGTGTTGGTACGTTTGTAGAAATTATCCAGAGCCAGTTTGGCTTTTTCATTGTATAAGAAACCACCTGCCCAGCCTTTGGCAGAACCTAACACGTCGGAATTGGAGAATCCTCCGCAGAATACAATCATATTCACATCTTCCAGTGTTTCGCGTCCGGTTGCGAGGTCGGTCATATGAACGTCTTTTACATCAAAACCAGCCAGATAAAGAGCATAAGCCATTTCGCGGTCTCCATTGGTTCCTTTGTCGCGGATAATGGCAGCACGTATGCCACTTGCTTTCCGGTCTTGCGACAAACCAAACTGAGAGAACTTACCGTTGAACGATTTATTGAAATCAAATTCCAACGCCTGGTTCTTATAATTGCTGAAACGGGCCGAAGCACATACTTCACCGCTTTGTTTACGATCGAGCAGGTAAGACGAACGGAACCAGATGTCGCGTAATTCATTAATAGAGAAAGAATATGAAACACTTTTTTTATGAATTTCCAAACGACGTTCTTTGATGGGTTCTCCAATGCGGGCAAAACCAATACCGTTAGCTTCCAGTAATTTTTCAACGGTTCTTTTTTCCTTAACCTGAATCAATACACCCGGATTTTCGGCAAAAAGAATATTTATCAGGGAGCTTTCGGCAATACCATCGAGTTTTACACTCAAACCACCCTGTGCATTTGCAAAGTTCATTTCAAGCAGCGCAGTTAGCATACCGCCTTCCGAAATATCATGTCCTGCCAGAATTAAGTCTTTTCCAATCAACTCCTGAATACTGTCGAATGCAGCTTTGAAATATTCGGCATCTTGTACGGTTGGAACTTCGTCACCCAGTTTGTTGAGTGTTTGAGCCAATACCGAACCACCCAGTTTGTGTTTGTCGAAAGAAAAATCGATATAGTAAACAGCCGTTTTAGAATCGTTTACCAGTACAGGACTGATTGTTTTCTTTACATCGGATACCTCAGCTCCGGCCGAGATAATAACGGTGCCGGGTGCAAATACTTTTTCGTCGCCGTATTTTTGAGTCATAGACAAACTGTCCTTTCCGGTAGGAATATTAATTCCTAATGAGCAGGCAAAGTCGCTACAAGCTTCTACTGCTTTATAAAGACGGGCATCTTCACCCGGATTTTTACAAGGCCACATCCAGTTGGCACTTAGCGAAACGCTGTCCAAACCATCTGTCAACGGTGCCCAAACGATATTCGTGAGAGCTTCAGCAATAGCTAGTACTGAGCCTGCTTCAGGATCTACCAATGCAGCAAGCGGAGCATGACCTATAGAAGTTGCAATTCCCACATTTCCGCGGTAATCCAGTGCTACAACACCCAAATCATTCAGCGGAAGCTGAATTTCACCGGCACATTGTTGGCGGGCAATTTTTCCGGTAATTGAGCGGTCTACTTTATTTGTCAACCAATCTTTACAAGCTACCGATTCAACCTGCAATACGTTTTGAATATAATCGAGCAGTTTTTCTTCGCTGATTTCAACAGGAGCAAACTTTTCTTCGATGGTTGTATCGGTCATGATCGTACGCGGCGGTTTGCCGATCATATCATCTAAGCGCAAATCAATCGGTTTTTTACCATCAGCTTGTTCGAACACAAACTTCATGTCGCCGGTAGTTTCGCCTACTACATACATCGGAGCGCGTTCGCGTTCGGCAATGCGACTTACGCCGTCAATATCCTTCGCGTTGATGACCATTCCCATACGTTCCTGGCTTTCATTACCCACAATTTCTTTGGCACTTAGAGTAGGATCGCCTACAGGCAATGCCGATACATCAATTTTTCCTCCGGTAGTTTCAACTAATTCAGACAGGCAGTTTAGATGTCCGCCTGCACCATGATCGTGAATAGATACAATGGGGTTTATAATGGCTTCGGCCAATGTACGGATCACATTTGAAACGCGTTTTTGCATTTCCGGATTGGCACGTTGTACGGCGTTTAGTTCGATGGCATTGTCGTAAACACCGGTTTCTACAGAAGAAACGGCGCCACCACCCATACCGATGCGGTAGTTGTCACCACCCATAACCACTACTTTTTCGCCTACACCCACGTTACCTTTAAGGGCATCGCGCATGGTACCGAATCCAACACCACCGGCCAGCATGATTACTTTATCATATCCGTATTTTTTGTTGTTTTCTTCGTGTTCAAAGGTTAGCAATGAACCGCAAATAAGTGGTTGTCCGAATTTATTTCCAAAATCAGAGGCTCCGTTCGAAGCTTTAATCAGAATTTGTTCGGGAGTTTGATACAACCATTTGCGTGGATTAATTGTATTTTCCCAATTACGTGCATTATCGTTTCTTGCATATGAAGTCATGTAAACAGCAGTTCCCGCAATAGGTAAACTGGCTTTTCCTCCGCCAAGGCGATCGCGAATTTCACCCCCTGTTCCGGTTGCTGCTCCATTGAAGGGTTCAACGGTAGTTGGGAAGTTATGTGTTTCGGCTTTTAATGAAATTACCGATTCAATTTCCGAAGTCTGGAAGAAATCGGGTTTGTCACCACTTGCCGGTGCAAATTGTTCTATCTTTGGTCCGGCGTTGAAGGCCACATTGTCTTTGTAAGCCGAAACAAGTTTATTCGGATTTTCTTCCGATGTTTTACGGATCAATTTAAATAACGACAGCTCTTTTTCTTCGCCGTCGATAATGAACTGACCGTTGAATATTTTATGTCGGCAGTGTTCGGAGTTTACCTGCGAAAATCCGAAAACTTCGCTGTCGGTGAGCTTACGACCTATTTTTTCGCTGATACCGTTCAGGTATTCCACTTCGTCGGAGCTCAGTGCCAACCCTTCCTGAGCACTGTATGCAGCAATATCTTCAATTTCTAAAATGGGTTCCGGTTGTTTGTTTACCGTGAATATTTCCTGATTTAATCCGGTATAAATGCGCTGAAGCATCGGATCGTATTCCAACCCTCCTTTTACGGATGGTGTTTGAGAAACAACCTGATACTCTTCTATACGAATAATGCCGGAAATTCCCATATTTTGAGTGATTTCAACGGCATTAGTACTCCAGGGGGTAATCATTTCGCGGCGCGGGCCTACGTAATTACCTTCGACTGTTGAAGATTCAAGTAACATAGCTTCACTGAAAAGCCATTCCAACTTATGTACATCGTCAACTTTGAGAGGTTGAGCAGATTGGACAGCATAGATGTGTTGGGCGGGAGTTCGGAAAAATAGAATCATAATTTATTTGAAGTAATGATGTTTCTGAATGGATGAATGTAAAATGCAGATTTGATGAATCTTGTGTTTCAAAAAATTGCTTTCCCAATTTGCGTACAAAGATAGGCAATTTAAATTGCCTGTGAAACACTTATGTAGCCAAATAAAGAAATAACCAATCTTAAATAGTCGGTCAAAAGGACTGATTCGATTCTTCGGTATTTAGTTGAAAATATTATTATTTTCCTTTGTTCAATAAACAAAGTGTAAGACTTGTTGTTGTAGTTCAGAAAATTATAAACTGCTGAAAAATTATCAGAGTAATAGATTATAGAAATGTTAGAAAACAGAATAGACAAGAAGATATTAAAAGAAAAGCTTTATCAGGAGGCGTTTAAGCGTTCTACAATTTCGTTTTACAAATATTTTCCCATTCAGCATCCGCAGGAATTCAGAAATGAATTGTACCGGGTATGGAGTGAAATGAATTGTTTTGGACGGATTTATGTGGCACACGAAGGTATCAATGCGCAAATGAGTGTTCCCGAACGGACTATGGATTCATTTCTGAATCATTTGTACTCCATCCCTGAATTAAACCAGGTACCTATAAAACGTGCAATAGAGGACGATGGAAAGTCTTTTTATAAGCTCACCATCAAAGTACGTCCCAAAATTGTGGCTGATGGACTTGAGGACAATAGCTATGATTTATCGCAGGTGGGCGAACATCTTTCGGCTATCGATTTTCACGAAGCTATTAATGACCCTGATACCATTGTGGTGGATATGCGTAATCATTACGAAAGCGAAATCGGTCATTTTGAAAAAGCGTATTGCCCGGATGCCGATACTTTCAAAGAAGCTATACAGATCGTGGTGGATAAGTTTAGTCCCGAAAAAGATAAACGATTTTTGTTATACTGTACGGGTGGAATACGTTGTGAGAAAGCAAGCTCATATCTGATTCATAATGGATTCAGCAATGTAGCGCAGTTGCATGGCGGTATTATAGAATATGCTCAACAAATAAAACAGCTACAAGTGCCTTCCAAATTCTATGGTAAGAATTTTGTGTTTGATGAGCGTTTGGGCGAATCTATCGACGGACAGGTTATTTCCCGTTGCCACCAGTGTGGTAAACCTGCCGATACGCATACTAACTGTGCTAATCAGGATTGTCACCTGCTCTTTATTCAATGCGACGAATGCAGGGCGAAATACGAAGGTTGTTGCGGTGATGAGTGCCGGGAGATTATTCACCTGTCGCTTGATGAGCGTCGAAAGCTTCGTCAGCAACATGCTGCTAAATATGCTGAAAGCAAAATCTTTAAAAGCCGTCTGCGACCCGCTTTGCAAAACAAGACTGCTCATGACTAATTTCTGGAAACAATTATCCAAACCCATCGTGGCACTGGCTCCGATGGAGGATGTAACGGATACGGTCTTTCGGGAAGTAATTCGTTGCGTATCCGATCCTGCAGCTCTTCAGGTGCTTTTTACCGAATTCACCTCTACAGATGGTTTGTGCAATAAGATAGGCCGGCACAATGTAAGTACCCGGTTGCTGGTAAGCGATACCGAACGTCAGTGGCTCGAAAGAACACAAACCAAACTGGTAGCGCAGATATGGGGTGCGGATCCGGATAAATTCTTCAGGAGTGCGCAGCTTATATCAGAAATCTATCGGTTCGACGGAATTGATATCAATATGGGTTGTCCCGTAAAAAAGGTGGTGAGAAGTAAAAGTTGCTCGGCATTGATCAATGATCCGACATTGGCTAAAGAAATTATTCTGGCTACAAAAGAAGCTACAAACTTGCCGGTAAGTGTAAAAACGCGAATAGGGTTTAATGAAATTATTACTGAAAAATGGATCGGGGAATTGCTCGATGTAAATCCTGCTGCCATTACGGTGCATGGAAGAACTCAGAGCATGCTTTCGACCGGAAAAGCCCTGTGGACTGAAATAGCTAAAGCGGTGCAGTTGCGTAACGACCGCAAATCGGATACTTTGATACTGGGCAATGGGGATGTGGGTAGCTACGCTATGGCTATGGATTATGTCAGGCAGTTTGGTGTAGATGGAATCATGGTTGGAACGGGTATTTTTAAAAATCCCTGGATGTTTAACCGGAATGAAGTGGCTGTGACCTTGGAGATGCGCATCAGTTTATTGAAAACGCATATTACTTTGTACGATAAGGTGTGGGGCGAGAGTCAGAATTTTAATGTGTTGAAAAGGTTCTTTAAAATCTATTTGACAGGATTTAATGGTGCTGCCGAATGGCGTGAAAAACTGATGGCCTGTAAAAATTGTAAGGAAGCATTACAGGAACTTGCTTTGCTGGAGGCTAAACAATCGGAAATTTTCCGAATAGGTGGATGACCATAAATGAATACTAAAAAACATCCTTTGAATTTATATGAAAATTCAAGGGATGTTTTTTATAGGGTTTCAACCAATTATTTGCCGTAAATCCATTTGTGCAATTCTCCAAAATGTTGTTGATACATTTTGTAGCTGTTGTCTAAGATTTGCATGGCTGTTTCTTTGTCAAAGAACTCTTCCACCACCACAGTTTTATTTTCCAGTTTCGTGTAATCTTCGAAAAAGCTCATAATTTCTGCAGTCATGTGTGGTGGTAGTTCCGAGATGTCGTTGTAGTGAGTTACGCTGGGATCGCCGGCGGCAACAGCAATAATTTTGTCATCTGCTTCACCATTATCCAACATGCGCATTACACCAATCACTTTGGCTTCCACAATACACAACGGGACTACTTCTATTTGCGAAAGTATCAGGATGTCAAGCGGGTCATGGTCTTCACAATAACTCTGTGGTATGAATCCGTAGTTGTGAGGATAGTACATAGACGAAAATAATACTCTGTCTAAGCGGAGCAGACCACTTTCTTTATCTAATTCGTATTTAGCACGGTTACCTTTCGGAATTTCAATGATACCTTTCACAACGTCGTGCGACTCGGTGTGGGGTGATACCTGATGCCAGGGATTAAAGTTATTTCGCATTTATTTCTGTATTAGTTCTGATTTAGTCCTTTGTCTCTTTTTATCGGATGCAAATGTAGAAAAATAAAATTTAGTAACAAACTGAAAGTTTCATTTATTTTTATGCAAAGTTCTTTTGTTCTCCCGATACTTCTCTGTCTGAAATAATCCGGTAAAACTTGCTTTTTAGATATTCAGTAAAGTTTCCAGATAATGCGTCTCAATGCCATACAGTTTTTTGATTGCCGTTATGCTGTTTAGTATTGTTTGTTTATCCGGATTTGAACCAGCCATTTTACGACCTACGATCATTACATTTTTAGGCGTGTGTTCCAACGAAATAAATTCAAAAACATTGGTTTTGTAACCATAAGCTTCCAAAATCATAGCACGAATACTATCGGTAATAATTTCGGCCTGACGTTCTTTCAGAATTCCAAAGCGCGTAATATAACTTAGCTCATTTTCTACATTCATCGCTTTTCGTATTTGCTTGTGGCAGCAGGGAGCACAAACAATCAGTTCGGCTTCGGAGCTGATGCCACGGTAAATGGCATCGTCGGTAGCAGTATCGCAGGCATGCAGGGCTATGAGTATATCTATTTTATCTAATTCTGTTTTTTCGATAGTTCCTTTTACAAAGTTCAGCGCATCAAAACCTGCCTGACGGGCAATGCTGTTGCAAGTCCATACCAGATCTTCGCGAAACTCAACACCCGTCATTCGTACCGGCTGTTTTAAATGGTTGGTTATGTAATCGTATAAAGCAAAAGTGAGGTAACCTTTTCCCGAACCCATATCTACAATATGATAGTTGTCGGTAAGTTTCAGTTCGCTCAGGTTCGGAGCTAAAAGCTCTATATACTGGTTTATTTGTTTATACTTATCACTCATTTCGCGTCGAACTTCCCAATTGACATTGGTAATACCCAGCTTGCGGAGATAAATATTGCCATGTGTGCTGATCAGACGCTCTTTTATTTTGTCATGCGCCAGCGTGAGTGGGGCAGGGGTGTTGTTTTCTGAAGTTTTGAGTTTCACTTTTCCGTTTGGCAATACCATCAGGTTCAGTTGCGTCGACTTTGAGATAAGCTCTGCATTTACAAAGTCATTCTCCATGGCTTTAGCTGCAAGTTCTATTCCTTTGGTAATTTCAAAGTTTTTGGTGATGTCGCGGGTATTATGTCGGTAAACAACATTCAGACAATATCCTTTTTTTAGTTCCACAGCTGTAATAATCAGCTTTTTTAAATCTGACAATTTATCTCTTTTTCCTGTAAGACTCAGTTTTACCAGTTCCTTATTGTCTATGTACGATTGAAGTTTCTCAAAGAATATTTCAGTTTGTGTATTTGCCATGCTGTCTTTTTTTTTGCAAAGGTACTTTTTTTTTATTCGAAAACAGCCGGGCATCGAATCGGAAAAGTGGAGAAACAGAGTTGAGTGTATGAAACTGTCTCAACTGTTATTTTTGAATGCAACGGACACAAGATCTGCAAATCAACTGAATTCTATTGAAATAAAATGGAGAAAATTACATCCGATAAGTTATTTCCCGTAGGGGATATATACATAGAATAATGTGAATGTTCCCGATAGATCGGGACAAGCTCTACGGATAATAGACATACATATCTTTTTATTTTATGGATAGTGAAGTTCTACGGACTATGTTTCAACTCTTGATTTGCATTACTTGTATACCTGCATGTTTTTGATATTGCATATATCAATTAATGAATCTGTGCCGCATGATTCTTGGTGTTTACTTCTTTGGGTAACAAAATGCGGGTAATCGTTCCGGTTTCGTCCAGCAGAAAAGTAGTACGAAACATACCCATATATTGTCGTCCGTACATCGATTTTTCTCCCCAGGTACCAAAAGCTTCCGATAGGGTTTTGTCGGTGTCGGCAATAAGATTAAAAGGCAGGTTTTGTTTGGCAATAAATTTCTGATGTGAAGCGGCACTGTCGGCGCTTACACCTATGACTTCGTAACCGGCTTTGCGCAAATCGTCATAACCATCGCGTAAACTGCAAGCCTGAGCGGTGCAGCCCGGTGTGCTGTCTTTCGGGTAGAAGTATAATACCACTTTTTTGCCGGCAAAGTCAGCCAGTTTAATTTCTTTTCCATCCTGATTTATTCCCAATATGGCGGGAGCTTTATCACCTACTTGTAATCCCATAATAATCTTGTTTAATAGTCGCCGGCTTTCTGCAACGAAACGGCATACTCACGGCGAATTGTTTATAATGATTTGTTTTTCTATTTAACGCAGAAATGCGGAAAGTGTTTATAAAAAGTGCGAATTTATGAAAGAACTAGTTGATCGTTACATCGTGTAACAAGTTCTTAAATCAACCCAATATCCAATTAACCTTTTCTTCTTGCATAAAGAAATATAGTACTCAACTACCAACTACCAACTACCAACTACCAACTACCAACTACTTACTACCTACTAAACAACTTTCCTTGCCAGGTATCTCTTTCTTCCAGTCTTTTTTCAATTTTGGCAGTAAACTCAAAATTCTTCAGTCCCCATTCGGGTGCGATCAGTAATTTTTGGGGTGATTGCGATACAAAGCGTTCGATGGCAATGTCGGGGTTAAAGCGTTCGAGAAAGTCGACAACCAGATCGACATACTCCGATGCACTAAACAAATTAAACCATTCGGGATTCTCAACAAACTGTTTTGCCATACGCGTGCCTCTTACCAATTGTAACTGATGTATTTTTAATGCGTCTATAGGCAAGCGCGATAACTTGGCTGCATGACCAAGAATAACTTCGCGACTTTCGCGGGGTAACCCCAGAATAATATGAGCACTGGTTTTAATTCCACGCGCAGCCGTGGCGGCAATTGCTTTTTCGGCACAGGCAAAATCATGTCCGCGGTTGATAAATTCCAGTGTCTCGTCGTTGGTCGATTCGATGCCATATTCAATCATAACATAACATTTACGGGATAATTCCGCAAAATAGTCGAGCAATTCATCGTTTACGCAGTCGGGACGTGTGCCCACCACCAGTCCCACTACTTTGGGAAAGGCAAGAGCCTCGTCGTAGATGGCTTTTAATTTGTCAATTGTGTCGTAAGTGTTGGTGTACGATTGGAAATAGGCCAGATAGTGTTGTGCCTGGTATTTATGATGAAAAAAGCCAATGCCTTCTTCCACCTGCTGACTTACCGTTCGGGTAGGTTTGCAGTATTCCGGACTGAAAGTTTGATTATTGCAGTAAGTACAGCCTCCGGTTCCTTTGCTTCCATCGCGGTTTGGGCAGGTAAAACCGGCATTGATGGATATTTTCTGAACACGTTCGGCAAATGTGGTTTTTAAAACCTGATTATAATTGAGGTAGCGGACTTTCATATGCTGTTTATTTTTTATACACAAAGATACGCATTCGGATGTTTGCTGCAAAAAAAACGTTTTTTTCGTACGAAACCGGAATTTTGTCACGGCCTCTCAAACAGTGAATAAAGTCTCGTCTCTTCATCGTTCAACGGGATCTTTTGGATCGTCAAACCACAATTTTAAACCGCTGTTGGTATATCTATGGATAATGGCTTACAGATCTATTTGTATTTGTTGTATTTTTTTATTGTATTCTCAGTCCTTTTTTTTATTTTTGTAATAAATTTGAATAGAAATTCAACGCTTCTGTTCTTTTGTGTCTGGTTTAACCTGTTTTATCTACAATTTTATCTGTTTATTGTTTATGTATTGGTCAAATTATCATAGTCATAGCTTGTTTTGCGATGGGCGTGGCTCTATGGAGGATTTTGTAAAGTTTGCTATTGCCAAAAAGGTGCGAAAGTATGGATTCTCATCGCACGCACCGCTTCCTTTTCTTACGAAATGGACTATGCTGGAAGATGATTTTGCCGATTACGAGCAGGAGTTTATGCGTTTGAAGGCCAAATATGAAAACAATATTCAGCTATACCTGGGCATGGAAGTGGATTATATACACGGGTGTTCGGATATTCGCAATCCTTTTTTTGAGAATAAAGCTTTCGACTATCTGATTGGTTCGGTACATTATCTGGATAAAATGTCTAATGGCGAGTATTGGACTATCGATGGCGATTTTGGTGGATTTGATCGTGGGCTGAAGAGTTTGTATGGAGGAGATATACGCGTATCTACAAAGCGTTTTTTCGAAATCAGTACGTATATGATTCAGCAGGGAGGTTTTGATATAGTGGGACACGTAGATAAAATAGCGATGCATTCTTCCAATTATCATTACTTTAATATTACGGATGGCTGGTATGAACAACTGATGGGCGATATGCTTCAGTTGATCAAAGACAAAGGCCTGATACTGGAAATTAATACCAAGTCGCTTCACGACAAAGGAATCACCTATCCCGATGCTCATTTTTTTCCGCTGATCAATGAATTAAATATTCCTATTATTGTCAGTTCCGACTGTCATTTTCCAACCAATGTAATCGACGGTTTTGCACCTACCTACAGTGCTTTAAAGCAAGCCGGTTTCAAAACCATGTGCCAACAGATAGCCGGTAGATGGGAAGCTGTAGAATTTAATGAAAAAGGATTGTTCTGCTGAGACATGGACTAATTAAATTGTTAATTACCGTATTAAGTAGAACGAACAATTAAATGTCATATCTTCATTCGTGACAATTCATATTTCCACAAATTATTTCTCGAATTAATTTATGGAAATTCGTGCAATTAGCTTCGCTGACCGTTGGTTCGTGGTTTTAAATAATCATTAAACCACGAATTTCACAAATTTACACGAAAGTGGAAGAATTAGGAAATACGACATTATATAGTTTCAATTAGTTAGTTGATTGTATTTACCTTTTGTTCTTAATAAAAGCGTTGATTTTAGCCTTATTTTAAGAAATTTGAAGGTGAAAATGCTTCATTGTAATATGCATTTACTTCATTGTAACAAGGAAATACTCCATTTCCTGTAGGAAAAATGACTCATCTTTTCATTTTAGCAATAGCTTTTTCTTCTTTATTCCAATTTCATTTTCCCGGCTGGTTGAGGCTGATAGTATTCCCCGTTTAGTTGCTGTTTTTCCAAAAAAACACCCTGCCATTTATCCCTGTTTTTGGTCATTCATCCCTGTTTTTGGCGTTTTATCACATATTTTGTCGTTTTATCCCTGTTTTTTTTCGGTCTTATTTCTTTGATTTAAGTTTGCTGCATGAAAATTTTAAAGCAGAAACAAATGAAAGATTTTACCCTGATTATCCTGTTCTTTTTTGCCGGATTTTGTTCCGTTTTTGGTCAACAACGCACCGTAGAAGGGAAGGTGCTGAACGAAAAATCCAAACCGATGCCCTATGCCAATGTATTTATAAAAGGAAGTATTGATGGAGCAAGCACTGATTCGCTGGGGCGTTTTAGTTTTACGACCGACCAGACCGGAGAACTGACACTGTGTGTACGCATAATGGGGTACGCGGAATATACAATGCTGCTTACAGCAGGCAAACTGACGAATATTGTTGTAAAAATGCATCCCGATAATATTACGCTGGACAATGTGGTGGTAACTGCAGGCAATTTCAGATTAAAAGGAAACGGGCAGTTTGGAAAAATGTCGGCGGTGGATATTGTTACCACGGCGGGATCAACCGGTGACCTGTATCACTCGCTTCGCACTTTGCCCGGTGCGCAAATGGTGGGCGAAAGTGGAAAGTTGTACGTGCGCGGAGGTGACAGTCGCGAGGCACAAACCTATATCGACGAGATGCATGTGCTTTCGCCTTATACCACTACCAGCGACAATGTGCCGGTGCGGGGACGTTATTCTCCTTTTATGTTCGAAGGCATCAATTTTTCCACCGGTGCTTCGGCTTCGGAATATGCTCAGGGTTTGTCCAGCGTGTTGGCGTTGAATACCAAAGATGCCAGTCCGGTAACTAAAATCGGATTTAATCCTTCATCGGTAGGTGTGGGAGGTGGAGGAACGCAGGCTTTTGATAAAGGATCGGCTTCGGTGAGTCTCAATTATCAGAATCTGGAACCGTATTATGGTCTGGTTCCCGATCGATTACATTGGGTGAATCCGTATCAGCTTTTTTCGGGTAGCGGTCAGCTTCGGTTTAATCCCGATCCGTCTACTGTTTTTAAAACATTTATCGGATATGATCGTACAACTTTCGTACAGCAGTTGACGGCATTGTCTGATCCGTTGGCAGTGCGCAATTTAAATATGAAGGATGATAATTTCTACCTGAATTCTACTTTTCAGAAAAATACCGGATCGGGTTACAAAATTTTTGCCGGTGCGGCATTCTCTTTTCACAACCAACATATCGGCGATGCTCTTGTGGCAGCGGATACGTACCGGAATAAGGAGTGGGAAGTCCATTTGAAAACAAAAGCCAGCAAACGTTTTACCGATTTTTTGCGACTAAATGTGGGGCTGGAAAATTTCTTCCGGCATAATGATACGGCTTACAACTACATCACAACTGCTTATTCCGATTCGATAAACCATACCATTACTGCGGCATTTGCTACGGCTATTCTGAATTTGTCTTCGAATTTGCATGCCGAACTGTCCGACCGCCTGGAATATACGAGCATCAATCATCAGTGGAATCAGAATCCACGTCTGGCTCTGACGTATAACCTCAATGGCATCAACTTTTCGGGCATTGTGGGGCGCTATACTCAGCTTGCCGACAATAAATACCTGCTGCTAGACCGAGACCTGCGTTCCGAAACCTGCATGCAGTATGTGGGTGGCATGTACTACGAAAAAAAGGATAAGATTTACCGCATAGAAAGCTATTATAAACAATACGACAAGCTGGCTTTGCAGGAACCCACAGTACTGAATTCTGCCGGATACGGATACAGCAAAGGAGTTGACCTGTTTTTTAATGACAAAGCTTTATTTAAAAACTTTGAATATATGCTGGCGTATTCATTCTGCCTCTCGAAACGGAAATACGAAGAATATACCGAGCTGAGTGTTCCGCAATATGCCACGACACACAATGCCACCGTATCGTTGAAATACAATGTTCCGGCATTGAAAAGCATTTTGGGGATTACCAACCGCTTTGCCAGCGGACGACCCTATCACGATCCGACCAAAGCGGGAATCATGAATTCTACCACCGACTGTTACAACAGTGTAGACATGAGTCTGACGTATCTGGCCAGTAAAAAAGTAATTATTTACGCTTCGGCTACCAACCTGCTGAATAGACAAAATGTGTATAATTACAACTATACTGCTGATGCTAGTCAGTCGGACGGTTATCGTAAGATTCCGGTCATTGATTCTGCTCCACACTTCTTTTACCTGGGCATTTTTATTACCCTAAGTGGAAAAGCTGCTTATGATGTTTCTAATTTCTAATTATTTATATTCAAAAATTCAATCAAAATGAAAACAATCAAGAATTATGTATGGGTGCTGCTTTTAGCTCTTCCCTTGCTGGCAACGGCACAAGATCTGACTCCAGTGGTGCAAACGCTCAACAAAGCAAAAGAAGTTTCAGAATTAATGCAGGTACGTAGTAAGCTGGAACGATTCAGCATGGCTAAGCCGGACGTATGGTTGGCAAACTATTATCTGGCTTATGTAGATGTGCAGTTATCGTTTCAGTTGCCCTCCAAAGATGAAAAGGCTCAGTATCTTCGCGAAGCAGAGGATTATCTGAATAAACTGCCGGAGTTGAAAGGCGCGGAACTTTCTGAAGTTTATACACTGAAAGGATTGCGACTCTACGGGCTGATTGCTTCCGATCCTCAAACGAATGGTCCCAGATATTCGGGCGAGATTATGGCCAATTATGAAAAGGCCCTTGCATTAAACCCGAATAATCCAAGAGCGATGATTCTTCGGGCTTTATTTAAAAACAATATGGCTCAGTTTATGCATCAGGCTAACCCCGATTTTCAACAGGAAGTGGATAAAGCCGCTGCTGCGTTTGAAACTGAAAATACTACAACTGCCAATCCCGCCTGGGGAAGAGCCTGGGTTCAAATGGCGAGGAACAGTAAGTAAAACAGGAATTGCTGTTTCAGTGGGCTTTTCTATTCGTAACTTATACAATGTCTCTTGTGTATTAATAATACATAACAAGCCGTTTGTATCTGTTATTCATATCATTTTTCTTGTTATACTTGTAGCATATCAAAGTATTGATTAATGTAGATGGAACATAATCAATAAATTAATCAAACGCAAAAAGGCCATTTAATGAAATACAATAATGTTTTTAGCTCTTGATTGTAATAACTTTGAAATAACTAAGTTTATTAATGTATCTATATAAAATCCGGCTTATAGAATTCTATTTTAAAATCGACTAATAGATCGCTGCTAAGTAAATTAAATAAACAATTAAAAAGAAGAAAAATGAGAAAAGTGTTCGTTATTGTTATCGCTTGTTTTGCGCTGTTGTCAGTAGCATGTAAAAACGAAGATAGTCCTTCAGATGCAAGTGCTAAAGTAGCAGGGGTAGTAAAGTATGAGGTGACTTCCAATCCGGCCGGGTTTCAGGTAGTTTACAAAGACAGCACAGGGGCAACGGTACAAAAAAATATTTCGGCAAGCACATGGACAGTATCGTTTACCGGACATCATGCCGATTCGGTTTCAGTTTCGGCAAAAGCAACTAATGCAAACGCCACTATCAGTACCAAAATCTATTATAACGGAAATGTACTGGGACAAGGATCGGGTACGGGAGATTATTCTACTGCAAAAGCATTTGGCAAGCTATAGGCAGGAAAAGTTATAGAGTTGGTTTTCGCACTTTTTCAATCGGCAGGTATAGTTATGTATACGCCGAATGGAAAGTAGCGAAACCCAATTTTGTTTTAATTTATTTGCTCTTGGCTTTGTCTAAAGCGGCTTTAAGAGCAGCCTGAAAGATGTTGTACGACCAGGTAGCACCGGTTATAGCATCTACTTGTTCCGGGTCACTTGTTTTCCGGTATTTTTCGGCATAAGCTTGTACGCCTTTCAGGTCGTTACGACATTGTTGCACATATTCGGGCTTGTCCTTGAAATGTCGCTCGTAGTCGGGACCAAAAACTTCATTTTTCTGCTTGTCGATAATCTGAAAATGAAATTTCACCACCTTATCGTTTTTAATTTCTACGGTGGCTTGTCCCCAATAAGGTTCTGTTTGATACTTCGATTGAGATTCTCCGGTATAGGTACCGTCTTTGTATCGGTTTGCCGGTTTAAATGCTGCGGTACCGATTAGCAATGCTACTAATAGCAGGATAAATAAAGGTGTTTTTTTCATAAGAGCGTAGATAATGATTAACAAGTTCATAATTCATAATTCATAATTCATAATTCATAATTCATAGTTCATAATTCATAGTTCATAATTTATCCTTTATCATTCATCCCTATTTTTTCACCATCTCTATCACCTGTTGTAAGTCGCCATCGGTTTTTGCCGGTTGTATGCCCAGTAAATAAGCGAGTAGGGGATAGATATGAATATTCTGGAAAGAGGGTTGTACGTAATTCTTTTTAAAGTCCGGACCCACGGCATAAAAGATGGCATGCATATCTGTGTTGCGGGGATCATAACCATGAGTACCACCTATCGATTCTTTTTCAGGTTTTGAAAGCGTGACGCTCCATGCCGAATCGGCCACAACAATAATGTCCCCAACGCGTTGGTTCTTGCCATAGTTCAGGTAAGCCGGAACTTCTGTAGGTTTCCACACCTGAATATGCGGAGCTTTTTTCAAAGCTGCATAAACCGAATCTTTCCACACGCCCGGAGCATAAATATTGAAGTTGGGTGTTCCACCCTGTATCATCACCGGCCACGACTGCGGAATGTAATCGTGCAAAACAATGTTTCGTTTCGACGAAATAGCCCCCATACCATGATCGGCCACAATGATAAAGTTGATGCTATCGGCATTGGGTAGTTTTTTGATTTGTTTATAGAGTTTACCCACCATTTCATCCATTTCGCGCACGGTTTTTAGTGTTCGTTTGTCATTCGGTCCGTAATGATGTCCCGATTCGTCCGGTTCGTGATAATAAGCCATAATGAGTTGTGGACGTTCGGCCAGCGGACTATTTAACCATTTTACAATGGTGTCAATACGTTCCGGAAAAGGAGTTTGCTGATTGTATTTTTTCCAGATGGCGGGATGCATATCGTCTACATCTGTTCCTACCCAGTAAAAAGAAGCCGTTTTTACTCCTTGTTTTTTAGCTGTTATCCAAATGGGTTCACCTCCGTAGAAAACCGGGTTAAACCGTGCATCTTTGTTGCTAAGCGAATAAGGTTTGTCCAGTTCCTGATCGTAAAAAGAATTATTGACCAGTCCGTGATGATCGGGCACCAGTCCGGTGGCAATGGTATAATGGTTGGGGAACGTTTTGGAAGGAAATGAAGGAATCAACGATACCGCTTTTACACCATCTCGGGCTATTTGGTTCAGTTCCGGAGTGGCAGTTTTAGTCGGATAATCCCATCGGAAACCATCCAGCGAAAGAATGACGGTCGTGTGACCTTTTTTATTTTGGGCTGAGCAGCTTGTAACATGAATAAATGCAGTAAAACACAAGATAATGAGGCTATGCAAACGGTAGTTGTTATGAATCATTGTTTCTTTCAATTTTTTATACAAATGTAACTAAGCTAAAGTTATTATACAAGTTTTTCAGATGACAATTCCGTCAAAGATGCAGAAGGTGTTGGTGGGTTTTATCAAACTTGTTGTAGAAACAAATGTTTCTTTATTTAAAGACCGCTTTTGAGATGTTCCGAAATCCATTTTTCGATATCCTTATACACTTGTAGTTTTATTTCTTCGTTTAGTATCTCGTGGCGCATGCCGGGATACAATTGACAGCTTATATCTTTAAATCCGTCTTTTTTCATCTGTTTTACCGTTTTTCTGATTCCTTTGCCGAAATCTCCAATAGGATCATCTTCTCCACTCAAAAATAGAAAGGGCAATTCTGCTGAAATATTTTCAGCCCAGTTTCGTTGGGTAGCTTTTACGTTTAACGACAGCAAAGTGTAAAAACCATTATTGCTAAATGCTACACCACACAGTGAGTCTTGCGCATAAGCGTCCCTGTTGGCTTTATTTACACTCAACCAATTCAGAACCGTGCTGTTTTGTTCTTTTCTAAACCGTCTGTTATTCATCTTACCGAAAATGGTATTGAAATATGTCCGGTGTCGCGGAGAGAGGGCATTGAGTACTGCAAAAATAGCTTTTCCTGATTTAGCTCCTCTGGTTTTTCCACCCGTACCAACAATTATAGCGCCATCGAACCGGTATCCTGCCTGCCGGAGTAAACAACGGGTTACAAATGAACCCATCGAGTGACCCAATACAAAATGCGGAATATCTGGATATAGTTTTTCTACATAATCGGCCATGTTTTCAGCATCGTTTACCACTTGTTTGTCCGGTTGATGCAGTTGAAAAAAGCCCATGTCATTTTCGGTTTTAGCCGTTTTACCATGTCCTGCCTGATCATAAGTCAGCACTACAAAATTCTGTTCGGCCAGGTATTGCGCCACTTCGTTATATCTGCCGCTGTGTTCCTGCATTCCGTGTATAATCAGAATTGTAGCTCTGATATTTTCAGATTCAGGGCTGTATAAAGTATAAAATAGTTGCTGAGCATTCCCTTTTTCTACTCTTTGTGTTCTGTAGCCGGTTTGTTGTTTCATTTAGCCAAAACTTTTTGCATGATTTTATCAAACCTGCTGTCGGTACAAACGCTAATATCGGTGGTGATAAACTTTCCGTTATAAAACAAACTGAAAATGGTTGCAGGACCCGGTGCCGATTGTGCTTGCTCCGCAGTTTCCAGTTTTATAATTGTCAAAGGCAGCTTTCTGCTATGCGCTGTTGCGGTGAGTGATGTCTGTACGTGAAATTCGGCAAACGGACATCGATTGGAGTAATATGCCACCAAACCGTTTTGCTCCGCAATGGTAGCACTGAGGGCTGTTTCTTTAAAGTGTGGATTGTCTGCACCCGGGTTTATCTTTCTGACAAGTAAACAGAATCCGGTAGCCGTTTTATCGCAAACTTCGAATCCTTGTTTTAAAAGCCATTGTGTATCGCTCATAAACGGAAGTTTATTTACACCGGCTACGGTAACCAATCCTGCTTTTCCTGCAGCTTTAGCATCGTCGAGTGCCTGTTGTAATAAGGCTTTGGCATATCCCTGACCTTTGTACCGCCCCGAAACCCAGAAGCAGTTTATCAATAGATAATTCGGCGCATCAACCGGTGCCCAGCCTTTCTCTGCCGGTCCGTATTCAATAAATACCTTCGCACGCGCATCTATCCGCCGAAACACATATCCATTTTCAAACTCTTTTCGTAACCAGTTTTTCTTGGCTTCATAACTAGCCTTACAGTTTTTGTCGGCAAAAGCACAACAGATATGTTCGGTATCAATATTGTTTTTGTCGAGTCGTATAAATTTTTCCATAGTTAGTTCGAAGTTTTTAAGTTTTTATTCCTGTAATCTTTAAATCTTGTTGTAAATGCACATGCTAGCGCAGTCTGCTACCGGTGCATCTTTTTTATATTATTTGTCACGAGTCAGGCAGCTATATGAGTAGAGACAAACAAAACTTAATATTTTTAAACTAGCTTCTTAATTTATTTTGTCAATTACGATTGAATCTGCTGCTTTATCATGTAATGCTTGCTTATCTTCATTCGTTAATGCGAATAAAAAGATGATGGGAATAGATGAACTTATAGTCTTAATTAAATTTCTAATAATCAATTTTGAGTTTATAGGTACTTTATCAGCATCAAGTTCCGAAACTTTAATTGTAAATATTAGTTTACCAAGGGATGATCCTTTAGAATATATGTCACATAGTAGGAAATATAAGAATGTAAGAATGATAATCAATGGCCACATCACAATCCCAATAGAATAAAGAGCTATGTATAATATATATATTAATATATAGTCAATTATATATGCTCCAACTCTTTTGCTGAAATTAGCACTTGTAGGACTAATTAAATCAGGCGCTACAACTATATGTTTTAGATCAGATTCTTCTTTGAAAGAGACTGAGTTTGGTACAAAAGATGTATGACAATTCATGCATTCTAATCCATCTCCTAGATCTTTTATCGGAAATATTGGGATGAAAAATAAATGGAAATACCTTTTGTACCTCATTAACTTATAGGGTTGATCTTTTTTGCAGTTTGGACAATAAAACATTCCAGTTTTACTGACACTGCCAATAGTTTTTGTTCCGAAAATTATCATACTTTCTATTTAAATTTTGTTTTTAATCTTATTCTTTGATATTTTGAAATTCTCTTTCTGTTTGTCTTTCATTCTTGATGCAGATAATCATATAAATCAAAACGCATAAATCTACTGATTCCAGCTAATCAACAGGTTTAGAATGCAGTAATGATTTGTTTTTTGTTTGCAATACTTTTGATGCTTTCTTTAATTTCATTTTATAAAGCATAGTCTATGAGTTCGTCTTGACTTTTTAATGATGCCATAATGCCGCTCCGACGGAGCTTATACAGATACTATATAATTCTGACTACCATAATATCGCTTCTACGAAGCTTTTAAAATGCTCCGTTAGGAGCTATATTATGGTCGAAATATTAATTCAAATAAAACAAAAGCTCCGTAGGTGCGACATTATAAAAAGTCAAGACGACTTCTATATTTTGGTTATAGTATTCATATACATAGTCATCATAACCGTTTTATTTAAATAGCATGTCAATCGGCAAATAAGTAATTGCATTAAGAATAGAATGACTAATTACACACAATAAGACTGATTGCGTTTTATAATACACTAATCCTAAAAATAAACCAGAAATGAAAAATGGAATAAATGAATCGGGATGAATGATTGTTTGAACATGTGGAATAACAAATAGAAATGTTGATAATACGATTGCTAACCACGATGGATATTGTTTCAGAAACTGATGTAAGAATATACGCCTGTATAGTATTTCTTCAATTATAGGTGCAGCAATGAGTGCATGAATAACTGATAAATAGTCAGTAGATTTAGTCGCCAATGAAGGGTAGTTCCGATTAAATAGTCTTTCGAACAAATGAATCGTACCGAAAAACAAAAACTCAGTTCCGATTGCTAACGGTATTATAAGTAGTAGATGGTTGATATTTAATGTTGTAAATTCAGACCAACTAATTTTGATTTTACTTCTCCATAAAAAAAACAGAACAAATGGAACAGTCACTAAATGTCCAAAATGCTTCGTAAATAGCTGTATTTGTTTGAACGGGATTGTAACTTTAAGGACCAATACAAGAACGAGACCAATGGCAACACTAATGATTATGGGTAAAAGATAATTATATAATAATGCTTGCCAAAAATTCGGAAATACTTTTGTTTTAGTCATATTCTTTTTAATTTTTAAAACGTTGTCGTAAATTCACTTGCTAGTGTAAGCTACTGTCTGTGTTTCCCTTTTGTTGTTTGTTATGGTAACAGAACTTAGACAGCAGGGGAGTCACTGTCGAAAAGATAGCAGTCTCTTTATTTGTTCTCCAATCTTTTTATTATTTCTCGCAATAAGTCGTTTTGCTCTTCTTTCAGAGAAATAAATTTATTTACCCATGTGTAAACAAAATAAATTACGGCTATTATTATTGCCAAATAGACGAGAACGATTAAAATCGGAAAGAATGAAAACATTAACATGTCCATGATTTAAAGTTTTAATAAAAGATTATAATTACTAGTTCGTCAACTGTTTTTCGACCCGCAAGTTTGTTTCTTTATTTTTTTTATGCCGCATACCGCCCGATGCTATACGCATTTGGTGGTACCGATACTCGGCATATTTTATTTATTGGAGCGTTCATTGCCGACAAGCAACAAAATGAATGCAGGATTATTCTGATTACTCTGTTTAAATTATTTAGCTATCCACTACTTTATAGGAATAAACTGTATGATCCAGCTGCTGTTGCTGACTCCTTTACATAAAACCGAAATCTCGGTTCCTTCGTTGTTGGCAAAAACATAATTTGCGTTTACATTAAAGGCCGAAGCTTGATTTTCGGGCTGATAGAGCATGTCGTAAGCATATTTTTTTACCAGTGTGTAGTCATTGTCTTCAAACTGGTAAATGCTGGCAGATGCATCGGAGGTATAAGAATCACTTTGAATGACCCACAAATTATGATTACTGTGATAACCGAAACTTATTCTATAGCTGCTTGGAGTGTCAATCTTACCAATCGCGTTAATGTTGGAATTAAAATTATCTGTTGATCCTGTTGAGCTGGTTGTTCTGTAAATATTGCTGTTCTGCGCATAAATATATTGACCATCTTCCGACATCCAGAAATTACTTAAGTCCATATGCGCATAGCTTTTTTTACTCTTGCTGGCAATATCATAACATAAAAAGCCGCTAGGCGAAGTATTCCCTCGTGTGGCTATAAGATAGGCCTGGTTAGGTACTTTTTTGACGAATGAATTTCCATCCAGACTACTCTGATCTTTGTCCTCGTATACAGCACCGGTAGCAGTATTTATCCAGTGAAGACCTGAGAAACTTCCACCTTTTTGTGTGTAACAGAACCAATCATTTGCAGCCCAGGCAATGTCGTTTATTGAATAATCTGATGTGTAGGTCGCAGTTACTGTATTGCTCGTTAAGTTGATGGCACTTAATGAGCCATTGTGTCCTACAGCAGCTTTTGTCCAGTCTTCCGAAATTGCAAAACAGGTTGGAGCTTTGCTCAGCACTATTTCATTTAAAACAGATCTGGCTTTTACATCGTAAGCAATTAACTTACTGGGCGAGCTGGTTACATAATACAGTGTGTTCGTATTTTTATTGAATACGGCATCTATAACGTTTCCGGTTATAGCGCGCGTGTTCGCATTATTTCCGGGTGCAGAGGCTGTAACGGTAATACTGTACGAGGCATGGGAACTGTCATTGGTTTTCAAATTTACGGTAGCCGTATTCTGTCCCGGTGAGAGTTTTGTTCTGTCGCAGCTAAATACAATGTTGTTGCTGGATGTATAAGGAACGCTCATTCCACTCGACGGTGTAATAGTTAGCCATTGGGGAATATCTTTAAATTCCCAGCTAAGCATACCATTTCCGGAATTGCCGAAAGTCAGAGATTTTGATGTCTCATTTAAGGCAAAATTGATTGTATTGGCATATATGTTCAGTTGAGGAGTACCCAGATCGGCTGAAACACTTATGTTTATCCTTGGATGCTTCTTATCATTTGTTGTAAGAACAATTATACCTGTCAGATTACCCGTAGTAATTAGCTTGGGCTTAATAAGCAGAGGTATATCGTACGAACTGTTTTGAGTAATATACAAACCGCTCGATTCCACTTTAGTTGTATCAACAGCCAGCCAATCGGGCATACTGGCAATATTCCAGATCAGGATACCCAAGCCGGTATTTTTAATCGGCAAAGACGGAGAACTAAAACTATTATACGACAGGGCTACTGGATTTTGTACCTGAACGGTTGGATCTCCTTCGGTTATATACGCAATCGGAACTTTATACTTCATCGCGGAAGATTGCACAGTCATAAAATCCATGTAAAGACCTACCGTACTGAAAGCCGCATTTTTTTGAGCCGAACATTGAACAACAGCTATGCTATCGGACATGTGACCAGTAGTGGAGCTGGTATTAAGCCACGATGGTTTCGCCACAATTTCATAATCAGCATTTTTCAGCGGTGGCAACTTAAACATGTAGTTAGCGCTGGGCCAATCGGGAGAAATATAAATAGTGGATGCACCTACGGGTGAAGTTCCCGAAATCAGATT
>Ga0302165_10000148_pt1 | contig 28734 bp, 32 predicted proteins | sample I_Fen_E3_2_FD_193499 | JGI IMG/M metagenome (GOLD analysis project Ga0302165, IMG submission 193499) | Peat permafrost microbial communities from Stordalen Mire near Abisko, Sweden - I_Fen_E3_2 | ecosystem: Environmental > Terrestrial > Soil > Wetlands > Permafrost | place: Sweden: Abisko...
CGCTGACTCTTTGGTACAAATCGATGGTGGCACAATTAACATCACAACTTGTTATGAAGGTCTTGAATCTTTAAAAATCACAATTAACGGTGGAGATGTCACCCTTGTTTCTAGTGACGATGGTTTGAATGCATCTGCAGGCGTAACTGGCACTTCAGCAACAAGCTGTATGACCACAATAACTGGTGGTACACTTCATGTATATGCTGGTGGAGATGGCCTCGATTCAAATGGTAGTATGGCTATGACAGGTGGTACCGTTTATGTAGATGGCCCTACTGATAATTCAAATGGTCCACTGGATTATGACAATACATTTACTATTTCGGGTGGTACTTTAATTGCTACTGGTTCAAGCGGAATGGCTCAAGCTCCCTCAACGGCAACAAATGGGACTGTGATTTTAATGACTTTTTCAGCGGCCCAAACCGCAAAATCAGTATATTCAATTAAGGATTCCAGTGGAAATACTATTCTTGAATATACACCTTCGAAAGCATATGCTAGTGTTGCAATTTACACTGCAGCAATTAAAACTGGAAGTGCTTATACAATTACAAATGCAGGAAAAGATATTGTCACAGCAACTATAACGACTGCCATTACTTATATGAATGAAAGTGGGATTACAACAGGAAACACTAAAAGTGGAATGGGCGGTGGTTCACCACAGGGTGGTGGAAGATTTCGCTAAATCACATTTTCATATATGAATCATTCAAATTATCAAAGATTATAGATTTATCTACTAAAAAAGGTTTTTAAAAAAGGCTGTCAAGAAAAAACACTTGACAGTCTTTTTTATCTATAGTACTATAACAAAGGTGATTCGAATGGAAAAAATAGTACAGCAAACAATATTATATGATTTCTATGGTAAACTGTTAACAGAACATCAGAAGAGTATCTATGAAGATGTTATTTTGAATGATTATTCTTTAAGCGAGATTGCTGAAGAAAATGGTATTAGCCGTCAAGGTGTTCATGATTTAGTGAAGCGATGCAATAAGATTTTAAAAGACTATGAAGATAAGCTTCATTTAGTCGAGAAATTTATTGAAACGAAAGAGATGGTTAATAAAATCAACCAATTAACAAAAGATTACTTACAGTCGAAAGACATTAATTGTATAGAGGAGATTCAAGAAATTTCCAATCACATAGTTGAAAATTTTTAAAAATCGGAGGTTCCTTTTATATGGCATTTGATAGTTTGTCAGATAAATTACAAAATATATTTAAGAGCTTACGAGGCAGAGGTAGATTAACTGAGGCTGATGTCAAAGCTGCTTTAAAAGAAGTTAAGTTAGCGCTTCTAGAAGCAGATGTTAACTTTAAAGTGGTTAAGCAATTTATTAAAGCAGTTGAAGAAAGAGCAATCGGACAGGATGTTATGGAAAGTCTTACACCTGGTCAGATGGTAATCAAGATTGTTAACGAAGAAATGGTTTCGTTGATGGGTTCTAAAACAACTGAAATTGTTTTAAAACCAGGCAATGAGATTACAGTTATTTTAATGGCTGGACTTCAAGGTGCTGGTAAGACAACTACAACAGCTAAGTTAGCCGGTAAGTTTAAAACAAAAGGAAAGAAGCCTTTGCTTGTTGCCTGTGATATTTACAGACCAGCTGCCATTGAACAGTTACAGATTAATGGCGATAAACAAGGAGTTCCAGTTTTTTCTATGGGAACCAATATCAAACCAGTTGATATTGCAAAAGCAGCAATTGAACATGCAAAAAGTAATAACTATAATGTTGTTATTTTAGATACAGCCGGACGTCTTCATGTAGATGAAGATATGATGGCAGAGTTACAAGAAATCAAAGAGAAGATTCATGTTGATCAGACAATTTTTGTTGTCGATTCCATGACAGGACAAGATGCAGTTAATGTCGCATCCACATTTAATGAGAAAATTTCTATTGATGGCGTTATTCTTACTAAATTAGATGGTGATACGCGCGGTGGTGCTGCTTTATCAATTAGAGCAGTAACAGGAAAACCTATTCTTTATGTTGGTATGGGTGAAAAGCTTACAGATCTTGAACAGTTTTATCCAGAACGAATGGCTTCTAGAATTCTTGGAATGGGAGATATTCTTTCCCTTATTGAAAAGGCTGAGTCCCAGATTGATACCGACAAAGCAAAAGAGATGGAAAGACGTCTTAAAAAAGCAGAATTTGATTTCACTGATTATCTTGAATATATGAGTCAGATTAAAAACATGGGTGGTATGGGTTCAATCCTAAGCATGCTTCCAGGACTTGGAATGGGAAGTCAGATGAAGAATGTTGCACTTCCAGATAATGCAGACGATAGTCTGAAAAGGACAGAAGCAATCATTTTGTCAATGTCTTTTAAAGAAAGAAGCAAACCAGAAATCTTAAATCCATCAAGAAAGAATCGTATTGCAAAAGGTGCCGGTGTTGATATTAGTGAAGTCAACAAAGTTGTAAAGCAGTTTGAGCAGGTGAAGAAGATGATGAAACAGATGCCTGGAATGATGAAAGGTGGCAAAAAAGGTAAGTTTAATCTTCCTTTTTAACATAAATAACAAAAAATAACTTAGGAGGTGAATTAAAAATGGCAGTTAAAATTAGATTGAAAAGATTAGGTGAGAAAAAGTCTCCATTCTATAGAATAGTAGTTGCAGATTCAAGAGCACCAAGAAACGGTAGATTTATCGAAGAAATTGGTACTTATGATCCTAATTACAAACCAAGCAAAATCATCGTTAACGAAGAATTAGCTAAAAAATGGTTAGGTAATGGCGCACAACCTACAGAAGTTGTTAACAGACTTTTTAAGCTTGCAGGTATTCAAAAATAACACTAGTGGAGGTATCAGTTATGAAAGAATTAGTTGAAATTATTGCTAGAGCTCTAGTTGATAATCCTGATGAAGTTGTTGTAACAGAAACCGAAAAAGACAAGTCAGTCGTAGTTGAACTCAGAGTTGCTTCTTCCGATATGGGAAAAGTAATTGGGAAGCAGGGACGTATTGCGAAGTCAATTCGTGCTGTTGTAACAGCTGCAGCATCTAAAACCGACAAAAAGGTTATAGTTGAAATTGTCTAACTAAAACTAGAAGGAACACTTTACTCGTATAAAACAGGGGTGCTGATAATTTTTCAGTACTCTTATTTTGTATCAAAATAGAAAGGTTGGTTTATAATCATTATGGATAACTTATTAAGAGTAGGCGTAATTGCCTCTACACATGGTCTTCAAGGTGAAGTCAATGTATTCCCAACAACTGATGATCTAAATAGATTCAAGGATTTAAAAAAAGTCATATTAGATTTAAAAAGTGAACAAATCGAATTAGAGATTGAAGGTGTAAAATTCTTCAAGAAATTTGCGATCTTAAAATTTAAAGGATATGACCATATAAATGATATTCAACGATTCTTAAAAAATGATTTATTAGTCACAAGAGAAAATGCAGTCAAGTTACAAAAAGGTGAATATTTTATATGTGACTTAATTGGACTTAAAGTAATAACAGATGAAGATGTTGAATTAGGAACGCTTACTGATATTTTTCAAACTGGTGCAAATGACGTATACGTTGTAACAGATAAAGATAAGAAAGAATATTTGCTTCCATCAATTCCACAATGTATTTTAGATAAAAATTTAGAAACTGGAATCATTAAAGTTCATATTTTAAAAGGATTATTGGATTTATAAAAACCCAAACAAAGATTCCATCACTGGAAAGCGACAAAAAAGCACTTGCAAATAAGCACTAGACATGATAAACTTAATTGTTGTGAAAAAGAGATGGTCCTCTGTTACATTAGTATTATGAACATCCAAAATATCAAGGAGGTCACACATGAGTAACGGTAGTATTATTAAAAGCATCGAAGATGCACAATTAAAGACAGAAGTTCCACAATTTAACACAGGTGATACTGTTAAAGTATACGCTAAGATTAAAGAAGGAACTCGTGAAAGAACTCAGATTTTTGAAGGTACTGTTCTTAAGAAACAAGGTACTGGAGTTAGAGCAACATTCACAGTAAGAAAAACTTCTAACGGAGTTGGCGTTGATAAAACATGGCCATTACATTCACCTATTGTTGAAAAAGTTGAAGTTGTTAGAATGGGTAAAGTTAGAAGAGCTAAACTTAATTACTTGAAGCTCAGAACAGGTAAAAAAGCTAAAGTTAAAGAATTAGTAAGATAAATAATTGATTGGCAATTATATGATTAGCTAATTAAAAAGGGACAAGTACTTATGTATCTGTCTCTTTTTTCAAATTATTTTTATAATTTTTCAATTAAGAGGGGATTTTTATGGCAAATTATCAAAAAAGATATAATGAAAATGTTAAACTTCAGATAGCAGCAAAATTTATTGTAGACGTAATAACGGTGATTTGCGTCGCATTTATTTTAATCACCTATACTTGTGATAAAGTAACGATTTCAGGGAATTCGATGAATGCTTCATTGTCACACGGGGATACTCTTTTAATTAATAAGATGAGATATGCATTTGTTTCCCCTAAAAGATTCGATGTTATCGCATTTGAACAACCTAATATTACATCGTCAAAAACATACATTAAAAGGGTTATTGCGCTTCCGGGCGAAGTAGTTCAGATAATGGATGGTAGCGTATATATCAATGGAAATGTATTAGAAAATGATATCATTAAAGATAAAATCATGACATCAGGACTTGCCTCCAATCCAATCACTTTAGGTAAAGGTGAGTATTTTGTTTTAGGAGATAATAGAAACAATAGTGAAGATAGCCGTTTCGCGAATATAGGTACAGTTAAAATGGAAGATATTATTGGCTCACCTTGGCTTGTTATTATGCCAGTTAGTCATTTTAAATTTATAGGATAGTGATACAAAATAATGCGAATTTCATTCGCACGGTAGATAGGAGCATATAATGAATTTTCAATGGTATCCTGGTCATATGACCAAAGCAAAGCGAATGATGGAAGAAAACATAAAGGTTATTGATCTTATCATCGAATTAGTCGATGCTCGAGTTCCTTTAAGTAGTAGAAATCCAGATATCGATGAATTAGGAAAAAACAAATCCAGAATAATTCTTTTAAATAAATCAGATTTGTCTTCAGAAAAAGGCAATGAATTATGGGCAGAATATTTTAAGCAAAAAGGTTTTTATGTATTGAAAATCAATGCCAAAAGTGGTTCTGGCGTAAAATCAATTACCAATGTTATAACCGAAGCATGTAAAGAAAAGATTGAAAGAGACAGACGAAAAGGTATTTTAGTTAGACCAATTAGAGCGATGGTCGTTGGAATTCCAAACGTAGGGAAATCAACATTCATTAACTCTTTAGTCGGTAAAGCTTGTACAAAAACTGGTAATAAGCCAGGTGTTACAAAAGGCAAACAATGGATTAGACTTAACAAAACTGTTGAATTATTAGATACCCCAGGAATCTTATGGCCTAGATTTGATAATCAAATTGTTGGAATGCGACTTGCTTTGATCGGTTCAATGAACGATCAAGTATTGAACATTGAAGATCTTGCACTTGAGCTAATCAAATTTCTACAAAACAAATATCCAGCTTTATTAAATAAGAGATATGAAATAGATATTACAGATGTAAAAGAGCCATTTGAAGTGCTTGCAGGAATTGCAAAAAGTCGTTCTTGTTTAAGAAAAGGCAACGAATTGGATTATCAAAAAGCTGCTTATATACTTATTGATGACTTTAGAAATGGAAAAATCGGCAGAGTAACTCTTGAAATGCCAGAGTTAACAGAGGTAATATAAATTTTATGACTGAAGAAAAAAAAGCGTTGAAATTACAAAAAGAGATTGAACGAATTGAAGCTCTTCGCGTATATGAAAATGAATATGATTATTGTGAATTTATATGTGGCATAGATGAAGCAGGAAGAGGACCTTTATCTGGTCCTGTTGTTGCTGGTGCTGTAGTACTTCCAAAGGGATGTCATATTCTTTATGTGAATGACTCCAAAAAACTGAGTGCAAAAAAACGAGAAGAATTATTTGATGTCATAATGCAAGAAGCAATCAGTGTAGGTGTTGGAATTATTTCACCTGCACGAATTGATGAAATCAATATTTTGCAAGCAACTTATGAAGCTATGAGAGAAGCTATTCAGAAATTAACAATAACACCCGATATATTATTAAATGATGCGGTCACAATACCACGTATTGATATAGCGCAAGTTCCAATCATAAAAGGTGATGCAAAAAGTTTAACCATTGGTGCTGCTAGCATAATTGCCAAAGTAACCAGGGATCGTATGATGATTCAATATGCTGAGATTTTCCCTGAATATGGTTTTGAAAAGCATAAAGGATATGGAACTGCTGCGCATATCCAAGCCTTAAAAGAATATGGGCCTTGTCCGATACATAGACGATCATTTATTAAAAATTTTGTAAAAGAGTGATAATTTATGAATGTGAATGTTAAAAATTTTGCTGGAAATACTCTAAATGATAATACTGTAAACAATAATACTGCAAATTCGAATACTGCCAAAAGTAATATTTCTAATAGTAATACAATTGCCAGTAACGCTATGACCAGTAACGCTTCAGGTAATATTACAGTAAATAATAATACAGTAATAATATCAGGCACAACAGCAGCAAATGCTCTTGAGGTCTTAAAAAGCATGCTTGTGGGGGATACATTTTCAGGTCAGATTTCTAATATAAAAGGCAACGATATTATTCTAAAGTTGAATAATGGTATGAATTTTCCTGCAACACTTCTTGGAAGTTCAAATCTAAGTGTAGGACAAAATGTCACATTTATGATTAATGACAATTCAAACAATAAAATATCAATTAAGCCATTAATGTTTGACCAACAAGAACTTGTAGTCATTAACCGTGCTCTTGAAGCTTCTAATCTTCCTCTAAATGAGAATAATATGCAGTTAGTAAAACAACTTTTAATGCAAAATATGTCAATAGACATGAATACGATTAATAATTTATCAAAAGAAATAAGCAAGTTTTCAAATGCAAATATAGATACCATTGTACGTCTTAGCAAGCTCAATATACCAATTACAGAGGATAACATAAAACAATTTGAAGCGTACAAAAGTTATGAACATAGTATCTCTAATGATATGAATGCATTAAGCAAAAGCTTTGGAGATTTCTTGTCGTCAGCTTTAAATAAGAATGGCAGTAATGATGCTGCAAATTTATCCCAGAAGTTAATTGATATTTTATACAATTCCAATAATAATAGTACTAATAACAATGATACCAATATTAATAGTACAGATATTAATAGTACAACTAATATTAGTAACAATAGTACCAATATTAACGGTAGTATCAATAGCGACAGTACTATTAACAATAGCATAAATAATAAAGATAATACAAATATAAGCAATGGCACAAATAGTGTAGATGTTAGTAAAGCATTGCTATCTGAATTAAATAATAACACATCGGAAATTCCTCAAAATAACACTGAATCAATCAACAAATTTATAAATGTGCAGTCTAGACAAGATCTTGCTCAAAGTTTAATTGAAACGTTTGGAAAAGATTCAACTTCTAATATCGTAGAAAATTTAAAAAGCGGTAATATTTCTGCAAAATTATTACTCGAAAACATTAACCTACTTATCAAAAACAGTCCAACATTAAGTAATGAAGGGCTTGATAAATTATTTCAATCAAAAGAGTTCTCACAAATTATAAAAATGATTGTCAGAGACAAAATGCGAATAGCGCCAGAGGATGTAAAGAATTCTGATGGTATCAAAGAATTTTACAAAAGTGTACGTGAGGATATAGGCCGTTTATCAGAGGTTGCAAACCAAAGCGACAAAGATTCTTCTTTTTCAAAAAGCCTTGATGGACTAAGAAACAATATAGATTTTATGAATGATTTAAATAAGAACATGTCATATTTTCAGTTGCCCATTAAGTTTTCAGCAGGCGATGCAGAAAGTGAACTTTATGTATTTACGAATAAGAAAAAGTCATCTAATAAAACAGATACTTTAAGTGCTTTACTACATTTAGATATGCAAAATCTTGGCCCATTAGATGTATTTATTAAATTAACAGGTAAAAATGTTTCTACTAATTTCTGTTTAGAGAGTGAAAGTATGCTGGATTTTGTATATTCCCATATTGATCAATTAAACAACCGATTAGATTCATTAGGATACAATGTTGATTTCGAAATGACCATAAGGCAAGATGATAAACGTGGAATGGATTTTGTACAAGATTTTCTTGATCAAAGCAAAAGTACTCCACTTCCAAGTCAATTTATATTTGATACAAAAGCGTGATGGAACTATACAAAAACTGTTTAGAAATGAGGAAGCAGCATGAATGATGATAATAAGAAAGTTGACCATACCAAAGTTTCTGTTGCGCTCAAATATGAACCAGGTGAGCATGCTCCAAAAATAATTGCAAGTGGAAGAGGTCTCTTAGCCGAAAAGATTATCGAAAAAGCAGAAGAAGTAAAAATCCCAGTATATAAAGATGATAAATTAGCGAATACATTATCTAAGCTTGAAATTGGTGATATGATTCCTCCTGAATTATATGCTGTCGTTGCAGAAATCCTTGTATTTATTGATGACATGGATAATATCAAGGGGAAGCTAGGTAAATTAAATGGCCCTAAATAAACGAGTAATAGGCACCATATGGGAGCAAGCAGCCATTAATTATCTCAAAAATAATGGGTATGAAATTCTTGAGACAAATTATAGATGCAGAATTGGCGAAATTGATATAATTGCTAAGGATGATGGTTATTTTGTATTTATTGAAGTGAAATATCGCAAAACATCTTTTATGGGCGATCCTTTTGAAGCCATTAATAGCAAAAAACAAAACACAATAAGAAAGACTGCATCTTACTATTTATTATGCCATAATCTAAGCGAAAATACGCCATGTAGGTTCGATGCAGTCGGGATTTTAGGGAGTACAATAACATTAGTAAAGGATGCCTTTTAAATGAATATTAAATATATAAATTGTAATAATGAAAATAGTACAGATAAGACAGATACAGATAAGACAGATACAGATATCAATACTAATATAGATATTAATACTGATATTAATAGAACCACTGAACTTGTTAACAACGATGCTGCTCATCCATCAAACAGAGTTCCTTATATAAAATTTAAATGCTTTGAGGGCATTGATTTTATAAACTATGGTTTTTCTACTAGGCTTGGTGGTACAAGTAAAGGAATATTTTCCTCTATGAATCTTAGTTTTGCGCGAGGTGATGATGAGAATTGTGTATCCGAAAATTTTAGATTGATTGCAGATTCAATTGGTACAAAACCTGAACATATGGTGTATGCAATGCAAACACATACAGCTAATGTTTTAAAAGTCGGCAAAAACGAATGTGGGATGGGCGTCACAAGGAAACGAAATTTTGCTGATATTGATGGTTTGATCACAAACGAACCAGGTGTATGTTTAGTAACTTCCTATGCTGATTGTGTCCCATTATATTTTGTAGATATTAAGAAAAAATGCATTGGGCTTTCTCATGCTGGTTGGAGAGGCACCGTTAACAAAATAGGAATTCATACTGTAAAAATGATGATGCAAGCGTTTGATAGTAAACCGCAAGATATTATTGCATTTATTGGACCAAGCATATGCAATGACTGCTATGAAGTAAGCAAAGATGTTGCAGATCAATTTTCAAAAGCATACTCAAAAGAAACGATAGATCATATATTAACCTCTAAAACAAATGAAAAATTCCAGCTTAATCTGCATCAGGCAAATAGATATAATTTGTTAGACGCAGGATTAATGCCGGAAAATATTTTCGTTACAGATATATGTACTTGTTGCAATCCTAATTTGCTATATTCACATAGAGCAAGTAAAGGTCAGCGCGGTGGATTATGTGGATTCTTAGAAATAAAAGAATAAATCAAATATTATTTCTTCTTTTTTGTGCTTTTTGTCACTAGGTAGATAAGTCCACCCAATACGCCAACCGTAATTACCAATCCGAACAAATATCCTGAAAGTTCAGTAAATATTGGTGATTCAAAAATAGATGAATCAACTTGTTTATATATGGTACTATCAACAACTGCTTTTAACTGATTGGCTTGAACATCTGTTATAGCCGTATCCTTTGACTGAACCGTAAAGTTTAATTCTTTACCTTGCATTACGGTATAATACTTTTGAACATAAACCGCTATATCATTCGAAACTGTTTTTAAATCAACCCGATAAAATGTAGTCGAATTATTTTTGTAAGTTGTAACATCAATAATCTCATCTGTTTCAACGGATTCACATTTATCTTTATAGGATTGTAACCCTTGATTTAATTCGGTTTCGCTCAAAGTATTGAAATCTTTAACATCTTGGGAAACAGCTTTACCGCTTACAACAAGTTCATATGAGACATCTGTTGGAAATGCTTCCAAATATATCGCATGTTCTTGAAACATAACCAAAAGTTCATCAGAAGTAGTATTAATAAGCTCTAAGCTTTTATCAGCCGATGTTACATTTCTTGTGAATATGGCTAATTCACTGGGTACTTGAATTTCTATATCCAAATCAGAAAATGAATATGTTCTTGCTTCTGCATAAGATACACACGCGCCCCCCATAATAAATGTAATAGTTAACAGGGAACAAAATAAACGTTTCAAAATTTTGTTAAGTTTCACGGTAAATCCTCCATAGTATTCAAATTAATATTTATGAATATAGCATAATTCTTTACAAAATGCAATTTTGTTGCTATTATATAGTAGGCTATTTACGTAAACAATAGTATGTACACCGTATTTGATTGCGGTATAAAGGAGAAATAAAAAAATGAGTAAACCAATAGTTGCCGTTGTCGGTAGACCTAATGTTGGGAAGTCAACATTATTTAATATGCTTGCAGGCCAACAAATTTCAATTGTTAAAGACACCCCAGGTGTTACAAGAGATAGAATATATGCTGAAGTTTCATGGTTGGACAAGGCATTTACATTAATTGATACTGGTGGTATTGAACCAGATAGTAACGATATAATTCTTTCACAGATGAGAGAGCAAGCTGAAATTGCTATGGGCATTGCTGATGTAATTATTTTCATGGTAGATGTCAGACAAGGTCTCGTTGATTCAGATAGTAAAGTTGCTGATATGCTTAGACGATCTAAGAAACCAATCGTTCTTGCTGTTAATAAAGTAGATAATTTTGATCTACTTATGTCAGATGTTTTTGAATTCTATAATTTAGGAATCGGCGAGCCAATTCCAATATCATCAACCGCAAAATTAGGGCTTGGTGAATTACTTGATGAAGTTGTCAAACATTTTGTCAATCTTGAAGTCGATGATCTAGAAGACGAACGACCAAGAGTAGCAATTGTAGGAAAGCCGAATGTTGGTAAATCTTCAATTGTTAATAAATTACTTGGTGAAAATAGAGTTATTGTTTCAGATATCGCTGGAACTACACGCGATGCCATTGATACAACTATGACACATGACGGAAAAGAATATGTATTTATTGATACAGCTGGAATCAGACGTAGAAGCAAAGTCAAAGAGGATCTTGAACGTTATAGTATCATTCGTACTGTAGCCGCTGTTGAGCGTGCAGATGTTGTCATCGTAGTAATTGATGCAATAGACGGTATTACAGAGCAGGATGCCAAGATTGCAGGGATTGCCCATGAATATGGAAAAGGTGTTATCATTGCCGTCAATAAATGGGATGCCATTGAAAAGAATGACAAAACGATTTATGAATTTACAAGAAAAGTTCAAGAAACGCTTGCATATATGGCATATGCTGAATTAACATTCATTTCTGCTGTTACTGGTCAGAGATTACCAAAGATTTTTGATATTATTGATACAATTATTGAAAATAGAACACTTAGAATTGCAACTGGTGTTTTAAATGAAATTATGGCAGATGCTACGGCTATGCAACAGCCACCTTCTGATAAAGGTAGAAGGCTTAAACTTTACTACATTACTCAGGTTGCCGTTAAACCTCCAACATTTGTAATATTTGTAAATAGTAAAGAATTAATGCATTTTTCTTATACAAGATATATTGAAAATAAAATCAGAGAAGCATTTGGATTCAGAGGAACCTCTGTAAAAATGCTTATAAGAGAACGAAAAGAAAAGGAGCAATAATATAAAATGGAACGTGTTATTTGTGTAATCATTGGTTATGTTATGGGCTTATTTCAGACTGGATATTTGTATGGCAGATTTCATCATATAGATATTAGGCAGCACGGAAGCGGAAATGCAGGTACAACGAATATTACAAGAACACTCGGTAAAAAGGCTGGGATAATCACTTATTTTGGAGATACTTTCAAGTCAGTAGTCTCAGCAGTTATTATTCATTTAATTTTCGGAAAAGGGAATTCTAATATAGAATTTTTACTTGTACTTTATGGTGGATTAGGAGTTGTTCTTGGTCATAACTTCCCATTTTATTTAAAATTCAAAGGTGGAAAAGGTATCGCTGCAACATCTGGTGTAGCCTTATCTCTTTTACCTTATAATTGGGTTTTTCCAGTATCAGGATTTTTAACATTTACACTTGGTTCATTGGTTACTAAATATGTTTCTATGGGTTCACTTATATTTGTAACCAGCTTTTTGATTGAAATTATCATTTTTGGTCAATTTGGATATTTTGGTGTTTCATCAAATATTCTTTATGAAGCTTATGCTGTTGTTTTTGCAATTACACTACTTGCATATATTAGACACATGGCAAACATTAAGCGTTTATTGAATGGAACTGAAAGAAAAATAGGACAAAAAAAGAAAATAAGTGAATAGAGGTTTTATAATGGCAAATATCAGTATTATTGGAGCAGGAAGCTGGGGAATCGCATTATCCTTATTACTCAATAAAAATGGGCATAAAGTTACGGTTTGGTCAGTATTACAAGATGAAATTACAATGTTAAATACCGAAAGAGAACACAAACGATGTCTTCCTGGTGTTAAAATCCCTGCAGAAATAACATTTACAAGTGATTTAGAAAGCACAATAATCAATAATGATTTGATGGTACTAGCAGTTGCGTCACCTTATACAAGAAGTACAGCTAAAATGATGGCACCTTTTGTGAAACAAGGTCAAATCATTGTTAATGTTGGAAAAGGAATAGAAGAGTCTTCTTTGTTAACTTTATGCCAGGTGATCGAGCAAGAGATGCCTCAAGCCAATGTTGCCGTATTGTCGGGTCCTAGTCATGCTGAAGAAGTTGGCAGAGGAATTCCTACAACATGTGTCGTTGGTGCTCATAAAAAGGCTGATGCTGAATACATTCAAAACATTTTCATGAGTGAAGTATTTAGAGTATATACAAGCCCTGATATTTTAGGCATATGTATCGGTAGTGCTTTGAAAAATGTAATTGCTCTTGCTGCCGGCATGGCTGACGGACTTGGTTACGGCGACAACACAAAAGCTGCGCTTATCACAAGAGGGATTGCTGAAATTGCAAGACTTGGTCTTGCAATGGGTGGAAAGCTCCAGACATTTTCTGGTCTTTCTGGAATTGGTGATTTAATTGTTACTTGCGAAAGTATGCACAGCAGAAATAGAAGAGCTGGAATATTAATTGGAAAAGGCTATACCGCTGATGAAGCGATGAAAGAAGTTCAAATGGTTGTTGAAGGTGTATACTCTGCAAAAGCTGCTGCAGCATTAGCTCATAAATATAACATAAGCATGCCAATTGTAGAACAGGTTAATGAAATACTTTTTAATAATAAAAAAGCTTCTGAAGCTGTTAATGAACTTATGCTTCGAGATAAAACAATAGAAAGTTCAGATTTACCTTGGGAAGCATAAATCAAGTGCTGACTTTGGCGTTTTACAAACGCCTTAAAATTAAGTTGGTATGAAAGGAATATAATAGATGAGAGTAATCGCTGGAAAGGCAAGAAGTTTGCCTTTAAAAACAATAGAGGGTATAGACACAAGACCTACAACTGATAGAATTAAAGAAACAATATTTAATGTTTTGCAGACTGAAATTGTTGGAAGCAAATTCCTTGATTTGTTTTCAGGAAGTGGCTCAATTGGGATTGAAGCATTGAGCAGGGGCGCAAGTAAATCATATCTCGTCGACAGTAATCGTAAAGCAGTTACGTGTATTCGTGAGAATCTTGCATTTACTAAATTAATAGATGATGCTTCAGTTATGGAATGTGATGCAATAACCGCAATTAATAAATTAAGTGGTGTGGAATTATTCGATATTGTCTATATGGATCCGCCATATAATTTGGAACATGAAAAGAATGTATTGCAAGCTTTACAAAGTAGTAATATTATTGATAATCATACATTAATTGTAATTGAAGCTTCACTGCATACTGATTTTTCATATTTAAATGACTTGGGGTATGAGCTAGTTAAGGAAAAAAGATACAAAACCAACAAGCACATATTTGCACATAAAAAATAAAACTTGAAGGGAGCAATTTTAATGAGAGCAGCGATTTATCCGGGGAGCTTTGATCCTGTAACATTTGGGCATATAGATGTAATAGAAAGGTCTTCAAAACTAGTCGATCAATTGATTGTAGGTGTACTGAATAATAATACAAAATCTCCATTGTTTTCTGCAGATGAACGTGTTAATATGTTAAAAGAAGCAACAAAAAACTTTGGCAATGTTGAAATAATAAGCTTTAGTGGTTTATTAGTAGATTTTGCGCAAAGCCATAATATTCACATAATTGTAAGAGGACTTAGAGCTATTACAGACTTTGAATTTGAATTACAGATGGCTCAGACAAATAGAATTATTAATCCTGACATTGATACAATCTTTCTTACGACTAATTTGAAATACGCATATTTAAGTTCAAGTAATGTTAAGGAAGTTGCTATGTATAACGGCGATATTTCAAAATTTGTACCTGAATTTATTATCAATAAAGTATACGAGAAATTTGGAATCGAAAAAAGATAACCATTATATTGAGAGGGAGTTATACAATGAGTAGAATCGAACAGATAATAAGTGAAATTGAAGAATACATAGATGGCTGTAAGTATCAGCCATTATCTAACACAAAAATTGTAGTCGTGAAAGAGGATCTTGAAGATTTATTGTCAGAATTAAGATTAAAGACTCCTGATGAGATTAAAAAATATCAAAAAATAATTAATAATAAAGATGCAATTATTGCAGATGCAAAAGAACAGGCTGACGCAATCATTAATGCAGCACAGATTCACACAGAAGAATTAGTAAACGAGCATGAGATTATGCAAAGAGCTTATGCGCAAGCCAATCAACTAATTGAAAATGCTTCAGCGCAAGCACAAGAACAATTAGATAGAGCAACTGAAGAAGCGAATGGTATCAGAATGGGCGCACTTCAATATACTGATGATATGTTAGCGAATCTTCAATTAATCATTCAACACTCATTAGAATCTAACGAAATAAAATATAAAACATTAATCGCATCATTAAATAAAGACTTAGATATTGTTGTTAATAATCGTAATGAATTACGACCTACCCCAGAAGTACCAGAACCAACTCCTGAAAAAAGGCAAGAAATTCAAATGATGGATGAAGAACAACAGCAACAACAAAATTAATATTAGTATCCCTAATATTAGAAAGCATTTATTTATAATACATATATCATTAAATAAGCCATAAACGCTGTCAACAGTGTAATGATTATTTTATGATATATGTATTTTTTTATTGAAAAACCACTTTTATTTATTATACTATGCGTTTGTGCTATGCAAGACATTCCACCAAATGCGGTAACTATACATACCAAAAGTTTTTTTAATTCCATCGAAAAGCCCGCTTTTCCAATAGAATCAATTCCTGTTGTAATTTCAAGTGTTCCTGTAATGATACATTTCAAAAGTTCATTTTTAATTGGTAGACTTTGAATGTATGCACTCAGAATCGAAAATAAGATAATATAGCCACCAACCTTTGTTATGATTTCAAATCCAGTCATTATGGACGAATCGATTGCATGTATATTCAAATTTCTAATATCCGTTTTTTTAAAATTTGATTTTATAATATCTGCTTTTTTAGGATTTAATTCTATAATATTTGTTTTATGAGAATTTGCTTTTATCATACGCCGTGGGCTAGTATGATTACAGATCATAAATAGCATTATAAGTAATAAAAGTGGAACATATATGATTGCTATTATTTGAAACAAGTTTTCTTGTTGATTTAATGTTGAAATAATAATATAATTTGTAATAAACATTGGACTTGAATTATTACATATTGCCATAAGAAATTGCATCTTTTGGGTATCCATTTTGTTTTTATTTGATAACTGAACGGTTGTGGCTGCTCCTAATGGATATCCGCAAAGTAATCCTGTAAATACAATATATGAAAATGGACTTTTAAAGGTTTCTCCATAAACGGAGACAATTATATTTGATATAATCATTGATGGTAATAAGCTTGGGATAATCACATTAAACCATAACAACAAACCATGCCTTGCACCAATAAGTGTTACCGCTGGATTGAGTACCATAATTATAAATATCAATAGAATTATAAATTTTGACAATTTATATGATTTGATTAATTGCATATTTCCTCTATTCTGATATCATGGCAGCGCAAAATATGAATAAACCAAATGAAAGATTCGTATTCTTTCGCACTTTCCAATTTGTATAGAATATATATATTAAATAAAACGCTGCAATATTCTATTATTGTATAAGCATTGCAACTATATTCTCTATGATCAATGGCACAAACTAGATATGAGTCAAAATCCTATGTTGAAAAATCTTGCCCACCAAAACATCTGATGTGTTACAATATGATTAAGTTTACATTGCTAAAGTTAGTGAAGTCGTCGATATCAGATAGCAATATTGTTCTTATAATATTTTTTTGATATGCAAGGATAGTAATTATATAAATGACGTAATCTAAATATTAACAATGAAATATGATATAGAAAGAAACAAAGGAGACAAACGATATGAGTTCAAAATTAATTGATTTAAAACCAACTAAAGTATTTCAGTATTTTGAGGATATTTGTGATATTCCTCATGGGTCTAGGAACACAAAAGCGATTAGCGATTATTGTGTAGCATTCGCAAAAGAGCATAATCTGAAATATATTCAGGATGAATCCAATAATGTAATCATTTTCAAAGATGCATCTTTGGGCTTTGAGAGTCATGATACCGTTATATTGCAGGGACATCTTGATATGGTGAATGAAAAAACTGCTAATTCATCACATGATTTTGAAAAAGATAGCCTAAATCTAGTGATTGATGGTGATTATATTCACTCCAAAGATACCACCCTTGGCGCCGATGATGGAATAGCTATTGCCTATGCACTCGCTATTCTTGATGACGCATCCCTTGTACACCCTCCAATCGAAGCGGTATTTACGGTTGATGAAGAAATCGGGCTATTAGGTGCCAATGCATTAGATGTAACACCTCTAAAAGGAAAATATTTATTAAATATTGATTCGGAGGAAGAAGGAATATTTCTGGCTGGCTGTGCTGGCGGTGTGACCGCGAATATCACATTCCCAATTGATCGTCAAAAAGCCAAAGGAATTTCTTATAAGCTTAGTATTACAGGCTTAAATGGTGGACATTCAGGCACTGAAATCGATAAAGGTTATGCAAATGCACACAAATTACTAGGAAGGCTATTATATAGATTCAAATCAAATGATGTGTACTACGGAATCAATAATATCACTGGTGGATCAAAAGATAATGTTATTCCAAACATATGTAATGTTACATTGCTTCTTCCAAATGATGAAAATAATAAAGCGTTAGCCATGCAAACAGTAACGGAACTGAATAATGAATTTAATATAGAATATCAAGTTGCTGATCCTAATATTCAAATCAAATTAGAAGAAACAAATAATGGTGTTGAGGAAGAAATTGATATAATGTCAATGAAATGCAATGTAATCGTTACATTTTTCCTAATACATGCACCAAATGGTATTCAATATATGAACCAATCTATAAAAGGACTTGTTGAGACTTCTCTTAATATGGGAATACTAAACACCTCAAAAGAGAGTATAAATATAGGCTTTTCTGTAAGAAGCTCTGTTAAATCAGCTAAAAAACAACTAATGGATCAACTTACTTATATTACTGAATTTTTAGGTGGCGAATGTACATTTGTAGGCGATTATCCTTCATGGAGATATAGACAAGATTCTAACCTTAGATCTATTTTCACAAAAACTTATAAAGATTTATCTGGGAAAGATGCCAAAATCGAAATAATTCATGCAGGCCTAGAATGCGGTATCCTTGATGAAAAATTTGAAGAACAGGGTAAAGCTTTGGATATCATTTCGTTTGGCCCTGAAATCCACAATATTCATACTACAAAAGAAACGTTAAGTATCTCATCTGTACAAAGAGTCTGGGAGTTCACAATTAAAATATTAAGCCAACTTTAAGAGATGGGGATGTATTCAGGGAATTAAAATTGATAATGATGTATTTACCTTGCCTTTCCTTCAAGTAGTATATTTTTTACAAGCCTCGAAAGATGATGAAAAGACTCGCATAAGCGATTCTTTTCATCTGAGTCTTGTAAAAAATATGAGCACTACTTTCAGCCGGTCTGCGGTAAATACATCATTATCAATTTTAATTCACGGATACTTTGTGAGAAGCGTTTTGATGAACCGGGAGTGTTATTAAAGTATTAAGGCTTATTGGTGGCTATCAAATCAGGACAAATCAATGATATGCATGTTATTAAGATGGGAATACTTTTTTGAGCGTTTTAGTATGAATGTGTATGAATAATCCGATCATATTTGCACATTATATATATTTTATTGTTGTATTGGGATAATGGCGTATAGATACGTTGCTGATATTATAATTCATGAATATTTCATAGCCACCTTGGCATAAAGATGTATAGATGTGGAGATGACGAGATGGACATGGGATGGAAGAGAATGGTTATAATATTAGAAATATATATATTGCGCTTTGTTTGATAGCTTGTATTTTAATAAGTATAATGCAAAAATATATGGTTGAGGAGTACTCTGCACTTCCAGTGGGGGATTATAAAATCACTGGAGACGGATTTCGAACGATGGACTTTGGCGAAGATGGAATTGCAGAAGTATTTGAATATTCTGATGAAATCAATATGGATCCTTATGAATTAATGGCTGTTCTTATGATAGATAACAAATTTGATTTAGAAAATGTGGATATCCATTCGTACTCTAAATCTGAATTGGTCAGATTTCGGAACAAAATAATTCGTAAATATCCAAATGAATTCGTACAATTTAAAGACAGTTATAAATCTATATTTTCAAATTTAACCTATTTTCCTGTACCAAAGTCAACCACGAAAAGGAAATGGGTAAATTATGTGAATTCGTGGGGGAATGCCCGAACTTATGGTGGTGAACGAACACATGAAGGTACTGATATTATGGCACTCGAAAACACAAGAGGGATTTATCCAATCCTTTCTGTTTCTAGTGGCACCGTATCAAATATGGGGTGGCTTGAACAGGGTGGATATCGTATCGGTATATTAGCCGACAATGGAGCATATCTATATTATGCTCATTTAGCATCTTATGCCCCAGGTTTAAAAGAGGGTGATAGTGTAACTGCTGGTCAGTTTTTAGGGTATATGGGCGACACCGGGTATAGTGTCGTTGAAGGTACAACGGGAAAATTTGATGTACATTTGCATTTTGGCATATATTTAAATGAAACTGCGGATGAAATTAGCATAAATCCATATTGGATTTTGAAATATTTAGAAAATAAAACACTATATTATAGTTACTAAATATGATACAATGTGTTGTAGATACTGGATATAATGATATTAATAAGCAGGCAAAAAAGCGGATTACAAAGATCTGATTTTACAAAGGGGAAATATATTAGGAGGGATTACATGACATGGAATTACAATTATGGAAAGAAATTTTAACGCCTTACGATTTAGCTGTTGAAGAGCTACAATTAAAATTCAATCATATTGTGAAAGAATATAAGCAATCAGGTAAATATTCACCAATTGAGCAAGTTCTTGGCCGAGTAAAAAGCATTTCTAGTATTCTTGAAAAAGCGCAAAAGAAAAATATTGAAATTGATAAAATACAAGTATCTTTAGAAGATATTGCAGGTATACGGATTATTTGTCAATTCATTGATGATATATATACAGTTGTAAACTTGATTCGTGAACGAAGTGATATGAAAATAAAAAGTGAAAAAGACTATATTACGAATATGAAACGTAGTGGATATAGAAGCTATCACATAATTGTAATGTACAAAGTAGAAACATTAGCTGGTGCAAAACAGATACCGGTTGAAATCCAGATAAGAACTTTGGCAATGAACTTTTGGGCAACAATTGAGCACTCATTGCAATATAAGTATCATCAAAACATTCCTAAGCCAATCAGAGAACGTTTGAATTCATCTTCGGAAGCAATTATCACATTAGATAACGAGATGTCCTCAATTCATGGAGAAATCATGGATGCACAGAACTTCTATATCATAAAATCGAATGTTGTATCTGATATTTTAAATACAATACAAAACTTATATAAAGTTGCCAACAAACGAGAAATTGTAAAAATACAAGATGAATTTTATGAGTTATACGAAAAAAGTGATATTGAACAACTGGAACGCTTTAATAGACAACTGGATATCATTTCTGAAGGTTACAGAGCGCAGGGCATTTAATTATCATATACATAAGAATTTCAAAAAAGGATATATAAATTATGAATCTACCAGAAAAATATTTAACCACGATAAAATACATGTTAGGCACTGAATTTGATGAATATCTAGAAAGTTTTAATGATCATAGATTGTATGGCCTTAAAGTTAATACACTAAAGATTTCTCCTGCTGATTTTTTAAAAATATCACCATTTGAATTAGAACCTATTCCCTGGATAGAGAATGGGTTTTATTTTAGCCAAAATGATAAGCCAGCAAAGCATCCTTTTTACTTTGCTGGGCTATACTATATTCAAGAACCAAGTGCAATGACACCAGCGAATGTTTTACCCATTCAAGAAGGGGACAAAGTATTTGATATGTGCGCAGCTCCAGGTGGCAAATCCACAGAATTAGGAGCAAAGCTCAATGGAACAGGCCTGTTAATTGCAAATGATATCAGTAGTACAAGAGCGAAGGCTCTTTTAAAGAATGTTGAGATGGCCGGGATTTCAAATTTAATGGTATTAAGCGAAGATCCAAAGAAACTCATTCATTATTATAGTGGCTTTTTTGATAAAGTTCTGATTGATGCACCATGTTCTGGTGAAGGAATGTTTAGAAAAGACAACAAACTAATTAAAAGTTGGGAAAACAATGGCCCTGAATTCTATCATGAAATACAAAAAGAATTATTACTGATCGGTGCAGATATGTTAAAACCAGGTGGGATGATGTTATATTCAACTTGCACATTTTCAAAAGTTGAAGATGAACAAAGCATTCGGTATTTACTAAACAATAGGCCTGAGCTTTCAATCATTGATATCAAGGACTATAGTGGTTTTTCCCATGGATATGAAGACACAGTAGAAGATGTTAAAATGAATTTCCGCAAAATGGTTCGTATTTGGCCACATAAAATGAGTGGTGAAGGACATTTTACCGCTTTATTGCAAAAATCTATAAATTCGGAAGCAAGCAATCATATAGATTCTCCTGATACCAAATCTAAATTACCAGTTGAACTGATACAATTTATGGAGGATGTAACTTATCCAATTGATCAGAATGAAATTGAAATCATCAATGATCACGTATATGTGATTCCGAGATTAGCAGGAAATCATAATGGTCTAAGAATGCTTCGATCTGGTCTACTTTTAGGCGAATGCAAAAAAAATAGATTTGAGCCAAGTCAAGCTTTGGCAATGGCAATGAAGATGCATGACTATCGTTTCTCCATCAATATGAGTATCAACGATCCAAATGTAATTAAATATTTAAAAGGTGAAACAATAGAAATTGAAGAAAACAAAATAACCAGACCAACTGGATGGCAGTTAATATGTGTAGATAGTTTTCCTCTTGGATGGGGAAAATTATCAGGAACAACACTAAAGAATAAATATTGTGCTGGTTGGCGGTGGATGTGAGAGAGGTTTTTAAATGGCAAATATAAGATTAGATAAATATTTAGCAGATATGCAATTAGGTACAAGAAGTCAAGTCAAAGAATATATCCGTAAAGGCCGAATATTGGTTAACAATAACAATATTATGTCACCCAATGCGAAGGTGGATACAAAAATAGATGTCATTTTATTTGATGGACGTAATATTTCATATGAAGATTTTGAATATTATATGTTAAACAAACCGGCTGGAGTTTTATCTGCAACAAGAGATAAGCACTCTGATACGGTTCTTGATATCATTCAAGGATTCACTCGTAAGGATTTATTCCCAGTAGGGCGATTGGATAAAGATACGGAAGGATTATTGCTTATCACCAATGATGGTATGTTGGCACATAATTTACTTTCCCCAAAGAAACATGTTGATAAAACATATTTTGCAGAAATAAAAGGTTTGGTTTTACCGAAGCATATTTTAGAGTTTGCAGATGGAATTTATATTGAAGAAGATATCAAAACACTTCCTGCAACACTTAAGATTCTAAAATCAGGAGCGAATTCAGAGATTGAACTTACAATTCATGAAGGTAAATTTCATCAAGTCAAGAAAATGTTTGAGAAAATTGATACGGAAGTTACTTATTTAAAGCGAATTTCGATGGGAACACTTATTTTAGATGAAAATTTGCAACCAGGAGAATATAGGAAATTAACTGATGTAGAAGTTAATGATTTAAAAAACATCAAGGTGGAAGAGGACTAATGTTAACAAATATTGATGCAGTTATTTTTGATTTAGATGGCACTTTGCTTGATTCCATGCAGGTATGGAAAAATATAGATATTGATTTCCTTGGAGAAAGAGACATTACACCGCCTCTAGATTTATCAAGGCAAATTGAAGGAATGAGTTTTTGTGAAACAGCGACATGTTTCAAGAAACTATTCTCATTACCAGAAAGCATTGAGGAAATACAAGATATATGGCATTCTATGGCATTTGATAAATATAAAAATGAGATCAAATTAAAAGAGGGTGCTTATACCTTTCTAAATATACTCAAAGATAGGAATATAAAGCTTGGAATTGCAACTAGTAATTCCAGGAAGTTAGCCGAAACTTGTTTGATGTCTTTAGGCATTATCGATATGTTTGATGTTATTATTACAGGAAATGATATTAATAAAGGCAAACCTTCACCAGACATTTATTTAAAAGCAGCTGATTATATGAAAGTTGTACCTGAAAAATGTTTGATATTTGAAGATATTCCAAATGGAATTCAAGCAGGAATCAATGCAAAAATGCGTACCTGTGCAATTTATGATGACTTTTCGGCAATTTTAACGGATGAAAAGAAAGAATTAGCGGACTACTACATTGAAAATTATAGTGACATTTTAGAATATATAAATGAAAGTTCAAAAGATAATTAAAATAACCTTCAGAATGATATTCAGGAAGTTATTTAGCATGACATTTAGAACATGAAAGGCACCAGATGAATATAAATGATTATTTACCAATTAGCAAAAAAGATATGAAAAAACGAGGATGGACCCAATGCGATTTCATTTACATTACAGGTGACGCGTATGTGGATCACCCATCATTTGGAGCTGCAATCATCAGCCGAATTCTTGAGGCAAATGGATATAAAGTTGGAATTATTTCTCAACCCGATTGGAAAGTCCAAGAAAGCATTGGACTACTTGGAGAGCCTCGTCTTGGATTTCTCGTGTCCAGTGGAAATATGGATTCCATGGTAAACCATTATACTGTTTCAAAAAAGAAACGGAAAAATGATGCATATACCCCTGGTGGAATTATAGGAAAACGTCCTGATTATGCGACGGTTGTATATTGTAATCTGATTCGTCAAACATATAAAACAACACCAATCATTATTGGTGGCATTGAAGCCAGCCTAAGGCGTCTTGGTCACTATGATTATTGGTCTAATAAAGTGAAACATTCGATACTCCTAGATTCCGGAGCTGATATTATATCTTATGGCATGGGTGAACATTCCATTATAGAAATTGCGGATGCATTAAATAGTGGAATTAACATTTCTGATATTACGTTTATTAAAGGGACTGTTTATAAAGCGAAAAGTTTGGACAACCTCTACGATTATATAGAGTTACCTGACTTTGATAGCATTGTTGAAGATAAAGAGATCTTTGCCAAAAGCTTTTATACACAATATACGAATACGGATCCCTTTGTTGCAAAAACACTAGTGGAAAAATATAAAGAGAAAATGTATGTTGTACAAAACCCACCATCAACTCCACTTACGGAAGCTCAGATGGATGACGTTTATACTTATCCTTATATGCGTTCCTATCACCCAAGTTACGAAAAAGATGGAGGAATTCCAGCATTAGAAGAAATCAAATTTAGTATTACTAGTAATCGTGGTTGTTTTGGCGGTTGTAGTTTCTGTTCTTTAACCTTCCATCAAGGACGTATTATTCAAATCCGAAGTCAAGAATCTATCATAAAAGAAGCAACATTAATGACACAAGATCCTGAATTTAAAGGAAATATTCATGATGTTGGCGGACCTACCGCTAACTTTAGACATCCTTCCTGTGAAAAACAGCTTACAAAGGGCGTATGTTCAAATAAACAATGTCTATTTCCAACACCTTGTAAGAATCTAAAAGCTGACCATAAAGACTATGTGAGCTTGCTTCGCAAATTAAGAGATATTCCAAAAATTAAGAAAGTATTTATTCGTTCTGGAATACGATTTGATTATGTTCTCGCTGACAAAGATGATACATTTCTAAATGAATTATGTCAGCACCATATTAGTGGTCAATTAAGAGTTGCTCCTGAACATATATCCGATAATGTTCTTAAACGGATGGGCAAACCCTCCAACAGCGTTTACCAGGAATTTATCAAAAAATTCGACCAGGCCAATAAAAAAACTGGGAAGGAACAGTTTATTGTTCCATATCTAATGTCCTCGCATCCAGGATCTACGATGAAAGAAGCCATTGAGCTTGCTGAATATATTAGAAATTTAGGCTATATGCCTGAACAGGTACAAGATTTTTATCCAACACCTTCAACCATATCAACTTGTATGTATTATACTGGGTATGATCCACGTACAATGGAAAAGGTATACACTCCAGTTACTTTTCATGAAAAAGCACTACAACGAGCACTGATACAATATAAAAAGCCTGAAAATTATGATTTGGTAAAAGAAGCACTTCTAGAAAATAACCGTGAAGATTTAATTGGATTTGAAAAACACTGCTTAATTCCTCCTAGGAAATTCAAATCTTCCAATTATAAAGACAACAAAGGCGCTAAATACACAAATGATACGAATGATAGCTCTACGCATAGAAGTAACGCAAAAAATGATACTAGAAATAGTACCAAAAGTGATTTCAGAAATAGCGCAAAAAGTAATACCAGAAGTAATACAAAAAGTGATACAATTAATAATAGCAGTTATGGTAATAAGAATAGTAAAGCAGTTCAAAACAAGTCAAGAAACTCAAAGAATAAATGATTATAATTTATTTTAAGAATCATAGATTTCAAGTGATTTTTAAATATCATTAAAAAAGGAGGCATCCCAAAAATGAATATAGCAATTATTACAGGTGCATCCTCAGGACTTGGTGAAGAATTTGCTCTACAGATATCAAATAAGTATTCTAATTTGGATGAAATATGGATTATCGCAAGACGTAAAGATAAACTTCAAGAACTATCAAATAAATTAAGCATAAAATCTAAAATTATTTGTTTAGATTTAGCATTAGATTCTGATTTGAGATTATTAGCAAATGAGCTTGATACCATTAAACCGAATGTGAAAATATTAGTAAATTGTGCAGGTTATGGCAAAATCGGTCCTTTCGCATTCGGTTCTTACGAAGAAGAAATAGGTATGATTAATGTCAATTGTAAAGCATTAACAGCGGTAACTTACTTCGTTCTTCCATATATCAATGAACGTGGTCGAATCATTCAAATTGCTTCAGCAGCTGCCTTTCTCCCACAACCTGACTTTGCAGTATATGCTGCTTCAAAATCCTTTGTATTAAGTTTTTCACGTGCATTAAAATATGAATTACACAATCGTAAGATTCATGTTACAGCTATATGCCCAGGCCCTGTTGATACCGCATTCTTTGACAGAGCAGACCCCGACAATCAAGGAAAGCAATTCAAGAAGTTATTTCGCGTAAAGCCACAAAAAGTTGTCGCTAAGGCATTAAGAGAATCTGCATTAGGTGATGAAATTTCAATATATGGATGGCCAATAAAGCTCGTATTTGCATTTTCAAAAATATTACCACATAAATTAATCCTTAAAATTATTTATCAAACGAACGAAGTATAAATATATCAAATCGGAGAAAAAATGAAAAAAACGAATAAATGCCAATATGGCTATATCAAACACAAAAAAATACAACAACTGCTAATAACCATTTTGGGGCTATCTATCATTGCAGCCTTTTTTATTGCTGGTATTATAATTTATGGCAGCAAAAATAATAATCTGACCATTTTAGCTTCTTTATGCGCATTACCATTTGCAAAAACAGCTTCTAATTTAATCATGTTTTTGCCACATAAATCTACCACGAAAGAATTATATGAAAGTGTAGAACACAGAAACAAATACTACATTACAAATTATGACTGTATTTTTACATCAAAAGAACATGCCATGCCAATTCAAGCTATCGTAACTACTGATAGTGCAATTTTTGCTTACACAGATTCTCCCAAAGTTGATATAGACCATTTTGATGAGACTTTAAAAACATTTTTAAAAAAATCAGGCAATATTGTTACAGTCACCCTTTATAAAGAGCAAAATAAGTTCCTAAAAAAGTTGGATTATATAAATTCAACCAAATATAATGAATTAACGAATGAAAGCAAAGAAGATATGAAAAAGGTAAATGAATCCATGAAGGCTATGTGCCTATGAAACAACTAATAATCGAAAAAAATGAAGCTGGACAGCGTTTTGATAAATTTCTTGCGAAACTTTTAAAAGAAGCTCCAAGTAGCTTTATTCATAAGATGCTTCGAAAGAAAAACATCACCTTAAATGGAAAAAAAGCAGATGGTAGTGAAAAGCTCCTATTAAATGATGAAATCAAACTATTTCTTGCGGATGAAACGATTGAGAAGTTTTCCATTCCTGCCAGTCAAATCGAAGCTGAAAGTGCTAATTTAGCAAAGTATGATTCCAATAAGCTTGATATCGTATTTGAAAATGAAGATATTATTATGATAAATAAGCCCTCTGGAATGCTTTCACAAAAAGCAAAACCGGAAGATGTATCACTAATTGAATATATGATGTCCTATATGCTTCAAAAAGGTGATTTGACAACCGAAATGTTAAAGACATTTAAACCTGGTATTTGCAACAGATTAGACCGAAACACAAGTGGAATTGTAGTTGGTGGCAAAACAATGAAAGGTCTTCAGGAAATGTCAGAAGCTTTTAAAGAACGAACCATCCATAAATATTATCTATGTGTTGTCAAAGGAATCATAAAGAATAGAAATATAATTGAAGGATTTCTCGTAAAAGATCATGTTACGAATAAAGTTATCATAAGTAAAACGAATGAGGAAGATTCCGAGTCCCTTCCAATAAAAACCGAATATATACCAATTGCAAATAATGATACTTTGACATTATTGAAAGTAAATCTGATTACTGGACGTTCCCATCAAATTCGAGCACATTTATCGTCTATTGGTCATCCTATTATTGGAGATTTCAAATACGGCAATTCAACTTTTAATGAACAATACAATAAAAAATACAATATAAAATCTCAGTTGCTACATGCATATGAAGTTGTATATCCAGCAATGCAATTAAACGTTCATACTGAGATTCCCAAAGATATGGATAAGGTTCTGAGAGGTGAAAACATATGGCAACCTGGAATTCAAGAGGCCTTAGAGGCTCAATATTAGAAGAATTAATTAATCATTGCAACGACAAATATCTAGAAAACAATTTAGCACTTATTCAAAAAATACCTACGCCTATTAAGCCGATTAATATAGATAAGGAAACTCGTCATATTACTTTGGCATATTTTGATCAAAAGAGTACTGTTGATTATATAGGCGTTGTACAAGGAATTCCTGTATGCTTTGATGCAAAAGAGTGTAGTTCCAATACTTTTCCAATTCAAAACATTCATGAACATCAAATCGAATTTATGAGTAATTATGAGAAACAAGGCGGCGTCGCATTTATTATATTGTACTTTTCCACTTGTGATGAAAAGTATTACATACCATTTACTGATATCATGTTTTTTTGGAACCGTTCAAAAGAGGGCGGACGAAAAAGTTTCACCTATGATGAGATAAATAAAGAGTATAAAATCAGGTCTGTACGTGGTATAATGGTTCATTATATTGAGATGATTCAAAAAGATTTAGATAGCCGAACTTAAAATGTAATGATATGAGGGTAAGATACAATGAAT
>Ga0302165_10000151_pt1 | contig 28639 bp, 21 predicted proteins | sample I_Fen_E3_2_FD_193499 | JGI IMG/M metagenome (GOLD analysis project Ga0302165, IMG submission 193499) | Peat permafrost microbial communities from Stordalen Mire near Abisko, Sweden - I_Fen_E3_2 | ecosystem: Environmental > Terrestrial > Soil > Wetlands > Permafrost | place: Sweden: Abisko...
ATCTCGCTTTCACTACTATCTGCATTCTCCTTAATCGGACCGATGTCTCCGGCCACGTAAACTTTATCTTTTGCAGCTCTCTTTGCTATTTCGCAAGATGCCTCAATAATTCTTTTCTGTTCAACGGCAGTAACGCCAAGTGCTTCAATACTAGTTGCAAATGAATTCGTACGAATCAGCTTAGCGCCTGCATTCATATAATCACGATGGATTTTTTCAACTACTTCTGGCCTATTGATATTTCCAAACTCTGAAAATACCCTTTCATCACCCTCAAGTTCTGAATAATAGGTGCCCATAGCACCATCCATAATCAATCTATTGTTTTTTAAATATTCTCTAATAGCTATCAATTTCATACCCCTTTACCACGTTTTATAGGAATGTGGTAATTATAACTGAAAGACGGATAATAAACAATACTGTAATTTCTATATGCACTTTTTATACCAAAATCTGTATGATTTATTCATAAGCCTTTTGCCCACTGAGCAGTTTATTTAAGACATCGGCAAGCGGTTCCATTGCATTCATCTCTTCTTCTACCGAATTTGTCTGTGCACCAGCTTCAATCAGCATTGATTTTCCCCGTAAATGTAAACAATATCGATATGCATTCACATAAATACGCCTTAAATATCCAGGATAATATGCATTTCCAAGTAATTGCATCTGAAGGCTCATTGCCAAATTATCATCTCTATTCGGATTATAAAGATATGAGATATCACCATTTAAATTTGTGTAACTCAATCCATTAAAAAACATTACCTTTGCCGTTTGCTTTCCATTTACATCTGTAACCAGATGCGTTGTATCTGCGACCCCATCTCTATGCAAATCAATCACGACTTCTATTGAGGGGTTTGCCTCCAATATTTTCTTGATTCCAGCTTCCGAATAGTCATAAGCTTTACTTCTATCTAGCACTCCATTCACATAATCATATACAGAAGAATCATGGATTACATTAAGGCCATATTTTTGTTTTAATATCTGCGTTAAGTATTCTCCAACACCAACAATTGAAGTACTTGGATCCCCTGCAACAGAATCTGTAAAGGTTTCCTGCGAATGTGTATGAAATATTAATATTTGTGGAGTTGATGCATCATGTGAAACTGTCATATCTTTTGCTAGAAATTCTTTTGGACGAAGCATACTGTCCTTTAGTGTTGTTATGCTTGTAACCGTATAAAAGTTGCTATAAAGGAAGTTGAAATTTTCCAAGCTGAGTTTTGGATAAACACTTCCTGTAATTACATTATTGGACATAACTTCTGCTACTTTAGTAGAAAGATCAACGTTACCTCCAGTTTGCGCAGTATTTGAATTGTTGGAACTTTGAGTTTCACTATTTGTACTAGTATTGGCAGCAACCGTACTATCCGTTCCATTCGCTGCTGCAGTCTCACTAATTGAGCTAGAATCAGTTGCAACATTCGAATTTGGGTCCTCGGGAATCGTAGTTTCATTAAAGTCCCCTACGTATGCTGCTGAATCTGATATTCCAATATAATTATTAATTGGATAAATAAAGCAAACGAATTCGCTCATCCAGTTTTCAGGTGTATAGGTATCAAGTTCATTCATATATGAATGAATTGGCATTTCCGATGCATATATTTTCTCCCCAATCAATGTGACCATTTTATCTGTAATATTTATGTTATTACATCTATTTAACAAGAACAATATAAATAATATAGCGATTAACAGTATAATGCTAACTCTCACAACTTTATTTATATTGATTCCCATTTGGCGCATTCGGTACTTGTACTTTTTCATGCTGCTTCCCCCATCTTATATACCTATAAAAGTATATTATGAGAATAGCTTGTCTTATACCTTTTTTTTCCCCGCAGCAATATTAATTGCATCAGACAATGTATATCCTATTCTTTTAATCGTGGCATCCACATCCTTGGGTGTAACATACATATCAACCATTTCCGGACTAATAATTTCCTTTATCAAATTGTATTTTTCACTTGGTGTGAAATCTGATAATGTTTTTACAAGACCTTGTAATTCCTTCGATGTTGAGAATGCTTTAATCAAATTTTCCATTGTATCATTTACAATCGTTGGTGCATCAATTACTGTTGGTACGCCGATTGCAATGACTGGTACGCCGATTGTTTCTTCCGTGATTCCCGTTCGATGATTGCCAACCCCTGAGCCTGGATGAATCCCTTTATCTGATAATTGTACCGTTGTGTTTAATCGACTGCTATTTCTAGCTGCCAATGCGTCTATTGCTATTACAATATGAGGTTTTGCTTCATTTACAATTCCTTTAATTATCTCTGCTGTTTCCATTCCAGTCTGCGCCATAACCCCTGGAACCATTCCGCTAAGGACAATGTCTCCTTCCTCATTATAATGTCTATCAATAAATATATTATCAACGACATCTGGTCCTAACGAATCTGGTGTAACGTCTCTATTACCAAGACCAACCACCAAAATCGATAATTTCTTTTGCGTTAAATGATCCTTTATCAAGTCCAAAATATTTTTTGCTATTATTTCTGCGATTTGATTATTATATTCTTCATCACCACAAGCTAATTTAGACGACTCTATCGTGATATAATTCCCCATAGGCTTATTTATAGCTTTCTCACCCAATTTATTGGTTACTGTTAAACGCGTAACCAATACCCCTAATTTTTTATTATAATCTTCTTTCACAATAATACCTTTTAATTTTGTATCCGACTTTTGTACTTGTTCGTTTGCCTCTAATGCCAAATCCGTTCTAACTTCAAATTTTTGTTTTTCTTGCATACATTTCTCCATTCTCACACATTTTTTCGCAAATTCAGATTTCATTACTATTAATAAATGTAGTTTCCACATTTTAATCAAAATTATGTATTGACATCTTAAGGCCTATATAATATAATTCATTAGTATGTTTTCATTAATTCGTCCGTGTCCGGCAATAATGCAAAACAAATTACGATTTAGACTAATAATAATTTATATTTTGGAGGTGTACGAATTGGCTAACATAAAATCTGCTAAGAAAAGAATTTTAATTTCTGAAGTTAGAGCAATTAGAAACAAAGCAATTAAATCAAAAGTAAAGTCATTTGTTAAAAAAGTTGATGTTGCAGTAACAGAAGGCGATAAAGCTGTTGCTCAGACAATATTAATAGAAGCTATTAGTGAAATTTCAAAGGCAACATCAAAAGGGATTTTCCACAAAAACACAGCTGCTAGAAAAATGTCTCGTTTAACAAAAGCTGTAAATGAAATGGCATAATTCTCGTAGTATGAGATAAACAATTGAAAAAGACGATAGTACAAAATAAAGTGCGCTTTATTTTGTACTATCGTCTTTTTCTTTATTTGTGCAAAAAGCTGTTCAATAATTTCTATTGGATTTATCTCGCACTACGTTTATTTATTATACGCTTACTTCACGCTACTTTTTTTTTCGCTGTATTTGATGATTACTAATTCAACCCCGGTCTTATCATCTAGTCTACCCGACTTGACCGCATGCTCTGTTGTTGCAAATTCTTCAAGTGCACCTTTAATTTCTTTGAACGAAAAACTTTTTGATTGTGCAATGTATTTTCCTACTAGGAAATTAGCAACTCCAAGTTTTTTACCGATATTCGCATTATCATATCTTTCAATTACGAGTTCCTTTACTTGAAGCATCATATTAAACTGTCTTATAACAAGATACATAATTCTCATAGGAGGTTCTTTTAGTAAAAGTAAATCATAATATAGATCCAATGCCTGCTTTTGATTTTTAGTTGCAATTGCGGTAATCATATCAAAGATTTTGCTAGTTGTTTGTGTAGTCGATACCGCCTCAACATCCTCGCTCGTAATTTCATCTCTATTCATTGTGTAACATATCAATTTTTCCAATTCACACTTAATATTATCCATTTGTGTACCTGTCTTGGTAATAAATAATTCTAGTGCAACTCTATTCATTGTTTTTTGTTCATCTCTTAACAGCCCTGCAATCCATCTTGACAAAACAGAAACCTCTTGAAACTTCATTTCCGTAATATATCCTTTTTCATTCACTGCCTTATATAACCGATTTCGCTTATCTACTTCTGATTCTATAAATATCAAATTCAGATAATCCGGTAATTTTTTAACAAAATCTACGATATCATCAGAAGCTGATTTGAAAAGTCCACTGTTTTCTACAATTATCAATCTTCTCTCTGCGAAAAATGGCATTGTATCTCCAGTGCTAACAAGGCCCTTGATATCAATTTTCTTACCTTCATAATAAGAGTAATTCATTGTATCATCACCGATAATTGCACTCTTCAGTTTATCTTTACATTGTTTTTTTAAATATTCTTCTTCTCCATAAATAAGATATACAGATTTGAATTCTTTGCTTTTAATATGTTCGTTTATAAATTTCATATGATTATAATTCCTTATTTTTCTTGTCACCACAAGAAATCCATGGTGCTTAATTTATAGCATTTTTACTCTGTAATTGTAACACTTTACGGCTAGTTTGTCTTTAAAAATCTTTCCACTCCAATACGAAATCCATCCGTTTTTAGCGTTATCTCGCCACACTCTGTTGTAATATATATTTGGCTATTATGACTTCTTAATCTATTTATTAATTCTGGATGTGGATGTCCATATCCATTCTTAATTCCGCATGAAATAATGGCTATTTCAGGTTTGATTATATCTAGAAATGTTTGTTGGCTGGAATACATGGAACCATGATGAGCGACTTTTAGGACATCATAGTCTTTTAGCATCTTCTCATCCATCATAGCATCTTCGCCATCTGTTTCTAAATCTCCTGTAAATAACATGTCAAAGTTTTTATAATTTAAACTCACAGTTGTAGAATACCCATTTTGTGAAGTATATGCAAATGTTTGTGACGGATGGAGGCATTTCATTATAACCGATTCATCTCCAAATTCATCGCCTGCACTAACATATATAATATGGATTCCCTTATTTTTTATAGTTTCTTCTAACCCTATATATACTTGATCTTTTTCTTTTATTTTGGGAAGAACAATATTCTTAATATTGATATAAAAACAATCAGCATCTGAAAGCATCTCAACAATGCCGTTAATATGATCAGAATCCATGTGACTCACAACAATATAGTCCAATGTTCTTACTCCACTTGCTTTCAGAAACGGCACAATTCTGTATTTTCCCACATTTTTAACATCCGAACTGCCTCCATCGAATAAGTATGTTGTGTTTTGGGGCGTTCTTACGAATATCGAATCCCCCTGCCCTACATCGATCATATTAATCTCCAACTCCTCAAAGCTTTTGTAACAAATAATCAAAATCATAGTTGGAATCAATAACATCACCCACCAGTTTATCTTCTTTTCACTTTTTGTCTTATTTTCAACTTTTGATTTATTTACAACTTTTGATTTATTTACATCTTTTGATTTATTTACATCTTGTATCTTAGTTTCACCAAGTATATTAATTCCATCTTGCTTTTTAGTTTTATCTTGTGCATTAGCATCAGCTCTTGTATTAGCTTCATCCTGTGTTATATTTTCACCTTGTGACTTTTTAATATAATTTATATATGCAATAAGCAATATTAAGATCAAATAATAAATTATAATTTGTACAATAGATGGTTGTCCTACAATAACGATGGAATAAGGTAGCTTTAAAAACCAAATACAGACCACTTCATAAAAATTCAAGATATAATGTGCCATACCAATAAAGAAAACGCCTGCGACACGATTCACAACTCCAAGCAAGCCACCGCAGCAAGCACTAAGCATTACAAATGCCATTAATGGTATTAATATTATATTGATTAATACAGAATAAATTGGAATTTGAAAATAGAAATATAAAATAACCGGAAGTGTTGCTAGATTAATTGAGAAACTCATTGATGCACTATACACTAAGAATTTAATAATGCCATTATATTTCTTGTCTTTATTCGGAGTATATACGATTGAATTAATTGCTGGAGCAATAACAATCATGCCCAAGATTGCACCAAAGGATAGTAAAAACCCACAATTTAAAAACATAGTCGGGCTTTGGATTAAAATTGCAACTGCCGCCATACTGGTTGCGGTTAACATGTCATAGGTTCTTCCACACACACCTGCACCAACTACAGCTACAAACATAATAATTGCTCGAATTGTAGACACACCATTTCCAGTAATGATTCCATAGCATATTACAATAGCTAGACTTACAATTGCACATGGTACAAACCGGATTCCAGCTTTTCGAAGTAATTTATATAAAAGCATTCCAATCATGGAAATCTGCATACCACTAATTGCAAGTAGATGTGCGATTCCATTATCCTTATATAAATCGCTAATCCCCTCCAACATGCCTTCATTATCACCTAGAACAATTGAATCATATAATCCCGAATCTTTTTCATCCGCAATGGTGCCATAAGATATTTTAAGTCTATTTTTGAAGTTATTTAGAATTGGTAATATTTCATTTTCATTCTTTTGAATGATTTCTACAATATTTCCTGTACATTTATACTCCATATTAATTGTTTTATAATACAATTTCGAATCAAATCCACCTGTATTTCTTAAAGATGGGAATTCCTTTAAATTTCCTGTGACGCGAACAGTATCTCCAATGTCGCAAATATATTCATCTACATTCAGAATGACTCCACTTGAATAGGAACTGATTTTGGGATTTTGAGATAATGTAATTGTATTTTGCCTTAAATATATCTGTTTGTATGTTTCTTTTTCTTGGATTTTGTCAACGATTCCGATAATGCTAACGGATACTCCTGATGTTTCATCTGTAATATAGGATGAAATTAGATTTGGCTCTAGCTGCTGTTTCGTTAAGCTATATGCCATAAAAAAAACTAGAAGTAAAGATAAATAGATTGGTTTAAATTTCTTTTGAAAAACATTAATAAATAACCAGGCTAAAACTGAGGCGCTAATTATTACAGTTATCATTTGGATATCCGCCATAGCACATATATCTCCCAATATATATACTATGGCCACTCCAGTTAATGGTCTTTTTATTCTTTTCACCCTCTCATTGTTAATTGTCTTGATAAATAATATCAGCATTCATTGAAAATGGAGCATCTAAACTAATACTCTCACGATATACTTTCTTAGAATCACCATTGATTAGAAACTGTACCTTATCAATATTGTCTAATTCACAAAGTGAATTTACGATCGAATAAATTGGTATTGAACTTGAGACATTTACAATTTGGGTTAAAAACTCAGAATCTAAGTTAACGTAGCAGATTCCGTCTTTTACCGAAATATTTAGTAGCTTTAGGTTCGCTGGCAAAGTAACTCCATCCGTGGTAATATCTGGTCCTTTAATTAATTGCTCTACGATTGCTCTCTCAATTGAAACATTTCTGCTATATGCAACGGAGAAATTCTCTTTTACGAGTTTATCCCCTTTCGAATTGGCAAAATACAAAATCAAGTCTGACCATTGTAAATTACTTGCATTATTGTCATCTGCGTCTATAAAATCCGAAGCTGACATCATCCCAATTGTTGTACCATTTAAGTATGTTGCAGATATACCATCCACGTAAAACATAACATAATCGATTCCATCAATTTGAGTTAAAGTCTTTACAACTGCGCCCCTATACAACGCTTGTCTGGTCGCATCCATATTATAATATTGCTGATCGAAATAAACATTTGCTATATTATCCGTTTTATCGTATTTTTCGATTGATACGTAATCTTTTTTGATTACAACTACATCATTCGATTTTTGAACTGTATTCATCTTGTCTAACAATTCCCCTAAAATAGAATTCGGATCAGTCTGGTTTGTTCCATACTTCACAGATACAAGCTTATTTACATCACTATTCGTATAATAGACATTAAAAGAATTGGTATAAGTATTACTTTTACATCCCGTTAAGCACAATACAATAAACAAAGTGAAAATCATTGAAACTATTTTTTTTCTTTTTTTCATCATAGACTCTTATTCTCTTTCCTATCTGCTACTCTACGTAGTTAAGTGGTATTCTAACTGTAAATGTTGTACCAACATTTTCCTCACTATGAAGTTTGATTGCTCCATGGTGCATCAAAATTGAGTTTCTTACAATTGCAAGACCAAGTCCTGTCCCACCTGTTTCTCTTGATCTAGCTTTGTCTACTCTATAAAATCTTTCAAAAACCTTATCTTGATTTTCTTCTGGAATACCAATTCCGTTATCTTCCACTTTAATATAGAAATATTGATGATCTGCATTTAGTGAGACATGAACCCACCCATCAATTTGATTATATTTTATTGCATTTTCCACTAAATTAGAAATTGCTAACGAAAATTTCACTTCATCTATCTCTGCTACTACAGGTCTAAAACTTTCAAATACTAACTCGATATTTTTCTTTTGCGCAATTGGTTTTAGCCTTTTTAAAATCAGTTCCACTGATTCATTAATATTAGTTGATGTAATATTAAGCTTTGCAACTGATTTGTCCATCTTAACAAGAGATAACAAATCATCAATAATAATGCTTTCTCTATCAATTTCATCAACAATATCTTGCATAAATTCCTTATATATTTCAATTGGTGCATCTGATTGATTATTAAGTGAATCTGCTAAAACCTTCATTGATGTAATTGGTGTCTTTAATTCATGGGATACGTTAGAGACGAACTCTTGCCTTGACTCATCTAAATTATGCATCTTGTCCATAATACCATTAAAGCTTTCCGCAAAATGTTCTAGTTCAGAATATCCATTCCCTTCAATTCGCTTGTCATAATGACCCATGGCGATTAAATCAACATCATCAAATGTCTTATGAAATGCTTTTGTAATCATCTTTGATGCAACTCCAGCCAAAAATACTAAGAATGTTATTAACGCAATTTTAATGACATATGTTTTTTGAGATACCTCAACTGAAAATTGAATGATACCTTCTGTAGATAAATCGACTACAAGGACACCTATTATTGATTTTTCAGTATTAAAAACTGGAGTTGCAACTTCAATGCAACCTCTATCTTTGTCATATTCAGATATGCTTTTTTGTGATTCAAAGGCCTTAACTGTATTATCTGATAAAATGGTCTTATTTTTTTCGACGGAATAAGTATCAAGAACAATCATATAATCCGGATTAACCAACAATATTCTTGCATCATTTACAGATGAATATTGTTGAATAGAACCACTAAACAAGTCCACATTTGTATTTGAAATGTCAGGATATTTTGATATTTCATTTGCAATAATAGCAGATTGCGTCTGAATACTTGCAAGTCTATCATTTTCTATTTCTGTTTTATAATAATTATGAACTGCCTGTTCCATGATTGCAACTGGAAGCACCCCCAAGATTACGATTACAATAAATACTCTAAACTGAACACTCCTAATATAATTGCTTATTTTTTTTAGGTATTTAACTCTGAAAATAATAGCCTACACCCCACTTTGTATTAACATATTTGGGCTCGCTTGGGTTAGCCTCTATCTTTTCACGTAGTCTTCTAATATGAACATCAACCGTCCTTACATCACCAGGATATTCATACCCCCATACAAGGTTAAGTAAGTTTTCTCTGCTGTACACCTTATTTGGATTAAAAGATAATAATTCTAATAAATCAAATTCCTTTGCAGTAAGATAAATCTCTTTATCAAATATAACTAATGTTCTGCTATCACAATCTATATTCAAATCACCAGCTTTTAGTACCTTCGCTGTCGTCTCTTTACTTTCAGCTTTTGCATTTCTTCTCATGATAGCCTTAATTCTAGCCTTAACTTCCAATATATTAAATGGCTTTGTAATATAATCATCTGCTCCATATTCTAGACCTAATATTTTGTCCATATCGTCGCCTTTTGCAGTAAGCATAATAATAGGCACATTAGAAAATTCTCTAATATGCTGACACACTTCAATTCCATCCATCTTAGGAAGCATAATATCTAATAAAATCATATCATATTTTGTATTTTTAGCTCGCTCTAGTGCTTCTTCACCATCATATGCGCAGTCAACTTCCATATCATCTTGTTCAAGGCTAAATCGAATACCTTTTACGATTAACTTTTCATCGTCTACAACTAATACCTTTTTTCCCATCAATTTTCCTTCCAATACAATATTAATGGTCATTGCAATTATTTTACAACAATCAAATCTTTAATCTTGTTAAATGCTGCATCCTTAATTCCAGAAACTTTCTTAATATCTTCAATCGTCTCAAATTTATTGTTAGTCGTTCTATAAGAGATAATATCATCTGCTCTCGATTCCCCTATCCCAGGCAAAGTCATCAATTGATCTTTGGTTGCACTATTAATATTAATTAACGTGTTGCTGGAATCATCTAGAGTTTGTAGACTAACTTGACTTGATAAATTTTCATTCATATCAGGAACATAAATCTTTTGTCCATCAATTAAATACTCTGCCATATTAAGATAATTATAATTAGCATATTCTGTCATACCACCAGCCATTTCAATTGCTTGGTATACTCTCATATTCTCATTTAATTCGAATACCCCTGGATTAATAACACAACCGCATACGTATACACATATTTTTGCTAATTCTGTGTTGGGTTCAATTGCTTTGAGATTAGTACTTGATGTTTCAGCAATTTCTCCTGTAGCATATTCACCGTTCGATTCAAGTGTTGTAAATTGTATATTATCCACATTGGCTTTAAAGTTACAGCTGTATAAAATTCCTGCACCAGCCAATAAAATAACAACAATTGCAAGTTTCATTTTATTTGCGTATTTTTTCAATTTTTCTAATTGCATATTTTCTCCTTATACCAACATGTTTCTCTGATATAAGATCCCCTTTATGCTCTATTTCATTTTACAAAAAATTACAATACATTACAAGAGAAACTTTAATATTTTTCACATTTAATATGAAAGAAGGAAACTTTAATATTAAATACCCCTCTATTAGCAATAAAACAGATAAATCGTTAAAATTATAGGAAACAATTGCATATAAATATTTACACTTAATAATCAATATAGTACAATAAACAAGTATATTTTGGAGTGAGGTGAGAAAATTAAAATGGAACGAAATGAAAATACTTTGAAATTGTTATTCGATAAATTTCTAAATAGAGAAACCATTAGCTATTTAATTTTTGGTGTCATAACAACTGGGATAAATATAGGTATATATAGATTATGTACTACAGTTCATATTGTGTATTGGCTTTCCACCATTATCGCTTGGGTAATCGCACTTATATTTGCATTTGTGACAAATAAGATTTTTGTATTTGAAAGTACAAATATGCAACCTGTTCATGTCTTTAAAGAAGCAATTTCATTTGTTGCTGCAAGATTAGTATCAGGGCTATGTGATTTAGGATTTATGATTTTTGCAGTGGAAATCATACATATGGATGATTTTATTGCCAAGATTATCACCAATGTATTTGTAGTCGTAATAAACTATTTATTTAGCAAGCTCGTTATTTTCAAAAAGAATAAGACGATTTAAATGTCGCTAAAGCGACGGATTGGAGTATATTGTGAATGATAAGATCATTCACATTTCCTGATTTAAATGTCGCTAAAGCGACGGATTGGAGTATATTGTGAAAAAAATTGAATTTCCAAAGATTAAATTATTGGATACGAATTCAGATTCTGAAAATGAAATTCCACATGGTAATATCACTTATATTATTGCATTTGTTATTCCACTTATCATGTTTCTCGCGTTATATTATGCAAGAAACATATACCCTTTTGGTAATAATTGTTATCTGCGTTCTGACATGTATCATCAATATGCACCGTTTTTTTCGGAATTCTGGAATAAACTAGCAAATGGTCAGAGTCTTACATATTCATGGGATATCGGTATGGGTACTAATTTTACAGCGCTATACGGCTATTATCTTGCAAGCCCTGCGAACTGGCTAATTGTACTTTTTCCGCAAAAATATATCATTGAAATAATGAATGCACTGATTATTTTGAAACTTTCAGGTGCAAGTCTTTCTTTCACATATTATATTTCAAAACGTTTCAACACAAAATCTTGCTTAATTGCATTGTTTGGTACATTTTATGCTATGTCCGGATTTGTAGCTGCTTATAGTTGGAATATCATGTGGTTAGACTGTATCATTCTTATTCCACTAATCTTTCTTGGTTTAGAACGTCTTGTTAACCAAAACAAATGTTTCTTATACAGTATTTCTCTTGGCATTTGTATTTTTTCAAACTATTATATTTCAATTATGGTATGTCTAACTGTTGTTATATATTATGTTGTTTTAATGATTTCCTACAGTGGAAATAGGCATTTTAAAATTTATTTGAAAAAATTTATAAATTGGGTATTCTATTCCTTGATTGCCGGAGGACTTGCTGCTTGCCTACTTTTACCTGAAATGTATGCACTCTCGCTTTCTGCCTCCAGTGAGATGTCATTTCCAAAATCACTCACAACCTACTTTCCTATCATGGAAATGCTTGTAAGGCAGTTAATTAATGTACCTGTTCATCTTGGGCTTGATCATTACCCAAATATATATTGTGGTGTTGCTATTTTCTTTTTAATTCCACTCTATATTATGAATTCAAAAATCAGTACAAGGCAAAAAGTTGGAAAGGTTGTTATTCTACTGATTTTCTTAACTGCATTTAACATGAATATTCCTAACTTTGTATGGCATGGATTTCATTTTCCTAATAGTCTGCCTTGTCGACAATCATTTATATATATCTTTTTCGTGCTTTCAATGAGTTACGAAGCATTTAATGATATCGATAGTTATTCAAAAAAACAGTTAACTGGTGCACTCTGGTGTGCGATTGGTTTCCTACTTCTTGCTGAGCAGCTCTATGCAGGAGATACTTATAACTTTAAAATCATGTACATAAGTGGTGCGTTTATTCTTCTCTATATGCTATTTATCTATCTTCACAGAAGTAATCAATTAAAGAAACCAATTCTCATATTTTTAGTGTTTACGGTTGCAATTATTGAATGTACAATTAATATGGAAGGGACCGGACTAAGTACTACTATAAGAACCTATTATGTAAATGATAATCAGGCGGTTGATAATGTCAATGATCATGTAAGCCAGGATGACACTTCGTTTTATAGAATCGAAAAGTTTACAGGGCTTCGTACAAAAAATGATGCGGCTTGGCACAATTATAAGAGTATTTCCACCTTCTCTTCTACTGCAAATTCTGGAGTCACAGATTTATATGGTGATTTGGGTTTAGAGCATTCAACGAATGCTTATGCATTTAAAGGATCTACTTTGCTCACTGATGCTATATTTGATGTGAAATATCAATTAGGTAACAAGGCAATGACTGAAAGTAATTTATTGAAATTTTACTACGGTAATAATGGTGAATTTTTATATCAAAATCAATATACTTTGCCGATTGGTTTTATGGTGAATTCAGATATAAACAATGCTTGGAAGCTGGAGTCCCCAGGTTATGCAATTCAAAACCAAAATGACTTTATACAACTTAACACCGGGATTTCTGATGTATTTAAACAAATTTATGAATTTCGTACGGAACCAGATGTAAATATTGTTCCAACTATGAATGGACATATGTATCTTCTTGCTAGAAATCAAACCATCAAAACACTTAGTGTCTCAATTAATGGAGTTATCACAAATTATACAGATCTCGAAAATTCTAACTACGTTGTAGATATCGGTTATGTAAATACAACTGATGTGATCGAGGCTTCTGCAGATACTTCAATGAACGTTTTAGTATATTCACTTGATAGCAGCAAATTCATCTCTGCGATTAATACGCTGAAACAAGGAGGTCTTGATGTAACCTATCATAGTGATACAAAAATAGAAGGTACCGTAACCACAACAAATGATGGTGTAATGATGTTCTCCATCCCATTTGATAAAGGCTGGAATGTTAAAGTTGATGGCAAGACAGTTGATACATTTGCAATCAAGAATGCGTTGTTAGGGATTGATGTTGGTGTTGGACAACATACAATAAAGCTATCTTACACACCTGTTGGATTAGTGAAGGGGTTGATTATTTCAATTTCTTGCATACTTATTCTTCTAGCATTGATTATATTTAGAAAGCGCGAAAAGAATGGCCGGGCTTCTACCAAAAAGCTTCCATTTTTTTTACAAGAACTACTTTTGGAAGAAGATGTTATTCTTAATGACATCCCAATCAAAGAAAAACTAGCTAATATGATTGGACTTAATAATAAAGAACGGTTTACGAATGAATTAATTGATAAAAAAGATTTCAGGATTAATCCAGATACCGATATAGATACTGATATCTCAACTAGTTTGGCTGCTGATGTCAATGCCTATATGGATGATAATATTGACTCTAAGCCTGATTCAGATTATAATGCAAAAGATAATAATGCTATAAACTTATAAAACATTGGAGGATATACCTATGAAATTATGGGGTGGACGTTTCACGAAAGAAACAGACAAACTAGTAAACAATTTTAACGCATCAATTTCTTTTGATCAAAAATTCTACAAACAGGACATCATAGGAAGTCTTGCACATGTGGAAATGCTTGGGAAACAAGGTATCATTACAGAAACAGAAAGCCTTGAAATTCAAAAAGGACTCAAAGGAATTTTAAAAGATATTGAAAATGACACGCTTGAGATTTCTGACGAATATGAAGATATTCATAGCTTTGTTGAAGCCACTCTGATTGAACGTACTGGAGATGTTGGCAAAAAGCTTCATACAGGAAGAAGCCGAAATGATCAAGTTGCTCTTGATATGAAACTTTACACTAGAGATGAAGTTCTTGCTGTTGATGAAGAATTAAAAGAATTACTTCAAGTTATTCTTAGAATAATGAAAGAAAATACTGAAACTTATATGCCAGGTTTCACACATTTGCAAAAAGCACAACCGGTTACTTTAGCACACCATTTTGGAGCCTACTTTGAAATGTTTAAGCGTGACCGTTCTCGTCTTTTTGATATTCATGAAAGAATGAACTACTGTCCACTTGGAGCTGGCGCTCTTGCAGGTACTACTTATCCGCTTGACAGAGAACTTACAGCTAAGCTTTTAGGATTTACTGGTCCAACTCTTAACAGTATGGATTCTGTATCTGATAGAGATTACTTAATTGAATTTTTAAGTGCTTTATCAACGATCATGATGCACTTAAGCCGTTTCTCTGAGGAAATCATCATATGGAATTCAAATGAATATAGATTTATCGAGCTAGATGATGCTTATAGCACCGGAAGCAGCATTATGCCTCAGAAAAAGAATCCCGATATTGCAGAACTTGTTCGTGGCAAAACTGGACGAGTATACGGAGCACTTATGTCTCTACTTACTACAATGAAGGGAATCCCTCTTGCGTACAACAAAGACATGCAAGAGGACAAAGAATTCACATTTGATGCAATTGATACTGTGAAGGGCTGTGTATCCCTCTTTAAGGGCATGATAGACACTATGAAGTTCAATAATGCTAATATGGAAGCAAGTGCAAAGAACGGCTTTACAAACGCCACCGATGCTGCTGACTACCTTGTCAAAAATGGAATTCCATTTAGAGATGCCCACGGAATTGTTGGACAACTTGTCCTCTTCTGCATTGGTAAGAACATCTCTCTTGACGACATGACGCTTGCTGAATATCAAGCAATCTGCCCCGTATTCAAAGACGATATCTACGAAGCCATCAGCTTAAAAACTTGTGTAGAAAAAAGACTCACAATCGGCGCTCCAAGTTCCACAACAATGAATCAAGTAATTAAAATCTGTGAAGATTACCTAAAATAAAATACTACACGACATCCAAGGTCCCTGGCATAAATTCCTGGGACCTTTTTCGTTCTATATAAATATACATGCAAACCTTATCCTCTACCTTTATTATATTTCTAAAGAATCATATAAATATACTTATAATTTATATCCTCTACCTTTATAATACTTCTAACAAATAATACAAAAAATTATATTTTCACTAGCAATAACCATCTACACCAAGAATCATTTTACCCCCTTAGTGGCCAATTCGCGTGCATGAAGTTTTTGCTTTTGACCCTCAATATAAAACTTCTGCCACCGTGTAGATCGTGAATATAAACTTATAATGATTCATTTTGACTAGACCGGCTGAAAGCAGTGCTTATGTTTTGTCAAGACTCAGATGGAAATCGAACGAAGTGAGACTTTTCATCATCTCTGAGTATTGTAAAAAACATACTGCTTGAAGGAAAGGCAGGCAAAATAAATCATTATAAGTTTATATTCACTCAACACCCTTCACATAGTTCTTTTTACCCATGTCACAAAACCAAAAGCTGATTTGTTATTATTAATAGAACGTTCGAAAATATAACAGGAAAGGGAGACGAATGAAAAAGATAAGAGAAAGCAATCTCGCTAAAATGGAACAGCTATATAAATTATATGAATCAAAAATGTATTCAGTTGCATATGGGATTTTAAAGAATCTGGTTCAGTCTGAAGATGTAGTACAAGATTCATTTATTAAATTGGCTAATTATCTTGACCGAATTAAAGCTGTAGATGACAATACTACAAAATGGTTAGTCATGAAGATTGTAAAAACTACAGCTATTAATGTCTATCGCAGAAACCAAAGGGAAAGCTTACTATTTGAATATTCCGAAGATTTAGAAATTGAAGACCCCCAAAATGTTATAGATACTAAAATAATCAGCATGCATAATCGCGCTATACTATATCCAATTATTATTAATATGCCTGAAATTTACAAAGAGGTTATAAAGCTTCATTATTTTTATGAATTGTCACTGATGGAGATATCCGGAATAATTGGAGTCGATAATAGTACTGTGCGAAAACGCAATGAAAGAGCCAAGAAATATATAATTGAGATGATTGGAGGCTATGAAAATGAAAAAGAGTCAGAAAAAATCAATGCAGAACTTAGGCAAAAAGATATCTGAGGATGAATTTCTAAAAGATGATTCTATTCATATTTTTTCCGTGAAATATGAAAATGATAAAAAACAGTTTTTAAATAAAATTAAATTAATGGATAAAATAAAAAAAGCAAAAAGGAAGAAAATGTTTATTATAGCGGCCTGTGTAGTTATAATTTTTGTACCAGCATCTGTATTTGCTGCAAACAAGGTTATTAGCAATTTCAAGGTGAATAAGGAACAGACAAATCAATATGCTTATGACTACAAATTTGAAGGTGCCACTGAAGATGCCTCAAAATCATCGTTATTCCATTCATATGTCAAATTTCAATATGGCTATCTTCCACAAGGATATGTAGAAAGCCTCGGTGCAAATGACAAACGTAGTAATAAGTTTGCCCTAAATGGAAGCTGGTACTCTAATCAAAATATGACCGTGGTATTAAAATACGTAGATGATAATAAAAAGCTATCATTTACGAATGTACTCGAAACAAAAGATATAACCGTTGGTAGTAATGAAGCTTCTATATTATATTTAAATTCCACTAGTGCTAGTAGCTATAACAAGATACTTTTGGTGTTTTATAATGATTACGGATATGCACTTCAGATATATGCACAAAATGATGTACCTGATGAAGAACTTATCAAAGTAGCGCAAAATCTTGAATTAGTTCAGTGCAGTGAAAGTGAAGCTGAAGTAGCATTTTATCCTACAGAAACACCAACTACTGCTGCTATGACAGCCGCATCTACACAAACAACTTCAGCGACGCCAACGACATCACAATATTCAAATGCTATTAATGAAAGTAAATTTTTAAACATTGGTGATGTATTTGCTGGACTTGATTTTGGAAATAGTAATTGGGATTTACATAATTTTGTATATACCATTGAAAATGTAGAAATCAAAGATTCAATTGCAGGATTAGATACTGCCGGCTTCGGATTTGATTATGAAGATGTTTTGCAAGTTGTAGATGCCAATGGCAATTTAAAGCCTTATGTTCAAAAAGAAATAGCAAAAGGTGATGGAAAAACCAGTGTAGATACTGTAGTTGGTGAGACTACAAGTGATTTAAAACTTATTTATGTAACAATAAAATTAAAAAACACAACTGACAATCTGATTGACCACGTACAAATCAACCCTCAGCTTTGCTGCCTTAAGAATAATAATGGAGTAATCTGTTTACCAGAATCCACTTACACTACGGAAGCTGTCAACTCCGAAGGACACGCTGTATACTCTGATAAGCTTACCATGTATGCTGATGATCCAAATACAACTGAGAGTAAACAAGAGGCGGGGCAAACATATACTATTCATCCACAAGAAGAATTAGAATTTCATTTGGCCTATGTCGTTCAAGCAGAGAACATGAATAACATGGTATTATTCTTTAATCCAGAAGGAAGAATTAAAACATATCCAACAGCACAACAAATTATCATTAAATTATATTAGTATATCAGTTTCGGTATTTAAAAATAGATAGTTAAATTAAAATAAATAAGACACAGATTATAAATGTATCAGTTTATAATCTGTGTCTTATTTATTATATATGCAAATTTAATTTTATATCGTTTAAATCTTCAGATAATGTTATGTCTGTTTGATTTTGACATCCATTTTATTAATTGGAATATCAATTCCATTTTCATTAAATACTTCCATAAATTTCTCAAGTAGTTCACATCTTGCTTCCCAATAATTTGCTGTATTCACCCAAGCTCTTGTTTCAAGCAGCACACGATTGTCCTCAAGACTCTTTACAATCACAGTGATCTCTTGATCTTTAAAAATCTGAGGCTGATCCACTAAAATATCATTTAATAAACCTTTTGCTTTTTTAATGTCAGTAGTATACCCTATTGGAATTTCTATATCAATTCGCCTTGTGTCTTGCGAGCAAACATTTACAACACTTGAATTCGCAAGCGTTCCATTAGGTATCGTAATCGTCTTATTATCAAGTGTTATCAGCTTTGTATATAATAAATCAATTACCTTAACAGTACCTTCATTCACTCCGGATACAATATAATCGTCAACTCTAAATGGCTTGAATATAAGTATAAGAACTCCACCCGCAAAGTTTGACAAACTTCCTTGTAATGCAAGTCCAAAAGCCAAACCAGCTGTACCTAACAATGCAACAAATGTAGTTGTTTCAAATCCTAATATTTTGATTATCTGGATTAATATTATGATATATACTGCAAATCGCGTAAGCGAACATAAGAACTTAACTACGCCTGTATCTAGACCAGTTTTTCCCAATGCTTTGTTCATTAGTTTTATACCAAAATGTATTAATTTCTTGCCAACAAACCATATAATAATTGCTAAGATGAGCTTCCAAGCATATACTTGTAACCCAATTAGAAAACTATTTTTTATATTATTTAAATTAGCTGCCGAAAAAAAATCAGTTGTTTTTTCAATCACCTCTGTAGTTAAATAAAATGTATTCATTTTTATATCACCTTTCAATAATTTTCATTTAACCTTTATAAGCTTGGCCTCTTCCTCTGTAAATGGAACAAATCATGTTCACCTAATCTCCCAATGTCGACAATCTGTATCATATATTTTTTAAGATAAAGACCGTTATTAGCAAACTTATTTTCTATATGTTCTTTTCAACCCATACTTTAAACATATCTACCCAACACGCACATTCCGGCTGATATTTACTTCCATCTTTCATATCTGTTTCTCGAGTTGCTAAACCAAGTCCATGGCTGCCATTAGGAAATACATGTAACTCAAAAGGAACCTTGTTTTCTCTCAATGCATTTGCAAATAAAAATGAATTTTCCAATAAAACGGAACTATCTTCAAATGTATGCCACAAAAATGTGATTGGTGTTTCAGCATCCACCCTGTTTTCCAACGAAACTAATTCTAAATTTTTATCATAATCTTTTCCAAGTATTCTAACAAATGATGGTCTATGCGCATATTCACCAGAAGTGATTACAGGATATCCAAGAAGCATTCCATCAGGTCTGACATCCTTGGGATTTAATTTAAGTGTGTCAGTTACAAAATCTTTTAGTATTTCCTTATTCCACATTGTTCCAAGGCTTGCTGTAACATGTGCGCCAGAAGAGAACCCAGCCATAATGATTTTAGTAGGATCAATACTCCATTCATTTGCATGTGCTCTTGCATATGCAATTGTATATGCAGCTTCAAACAATGCGCATGGAAATTCATTAGGAATAAGACTGTATTTTAAAATACATGCATTAAATCCAAAACTATTCATCTTAATTGCAATTGCCTCCCCTTCACGAGGTGAATGATGTTCATACCCACCACCTGGGCAGATAATTACAAGTGGACGCTTCTTCTCACCTTGATATTCTGGATAACTATCTAAAATATAAGTTGTTATTGTTGCTTTATTATCATTATGTATAATTCCTAGTGCCTCAAAATCAATATCGATTGTAATTGTCTCGTGTAACATTTTATTTCTCCTTTTTCATTCAATATAATTACTCAACATCAAAAATTATACAATGTTTACACAAAATAGTAAAGGTTAAATCCAATTGTGCTTTTGTACATTTTGTGGTAATATATCTGTAATATAGTAGTTTTTTTGAGCATATTTAACAAATACTTGTATGAGGAGGAACTCTTCATATATGGAAATTAATGATATCAAAAAACTAATAGCCCCATCTGAGATGATGACCGAGGATGGTAAGAATGAATTATACTTATATTCTTTAAAAAAAATGGCAGATCGGAATGCCGAAGTTAGCCGTTACTCTCTTACTGGATTATATGGTAGTGTTGCATTTTTTTATAAAGCAAATGAATGTCTGCATTCTCATCTCAATGATCAATATGCACTTATACGAATGGACATATATCGATTTAAAACCATCAATGAATTCTGCGGACGAGCCAATGGTGATAAATTATTAGTTCATATTTCAGATTGTTTTAAAAAATATGAATCCAAAGATTCAGTTGTAGGCCATTTACGTGCCGATATTTTTACACTATGTACCCCTTATAAAACTGACCAAGATTTAATCAATATAGTAAATGATATAGCCAAACAAATTGAAGTCTATCCACTTCCTTGCAAGATTTTACCCGCATTTGGCATATGCAAATCTGAATTTGGGATGGATATTAGTCTTTTAATTGATTATGCAAATCTTGCATTGCAAACAGTTAAAGGACGTGTATTTTCATGCTATGCATTTTATAATGAAACATTGCGCCAACAGTTATTATACGAAAAGAAAATCGAAAATGAAATTATACCAGCCTTAAATAATCACGAATTAGAAGTATACATACAGCCCAAAGTAAATATGAGAAATGAAGAAATCATTGGTGGTGAAGCCCTTCTTCGCTGGAATCATCCTCTGGATGGATTTTTATTACCAGATCAGTTTATTCCCGTACTTGAAAAAAGCGGTTACATCGTAGATGTTGATAAATATGTATGGGAAGAAGTATTTCGCTCCCTGCGGCAATGGATTGACAATGGCTATAAAGTTGTCCCTATCTCATTAAATGTATCAAGGTTGCACTCCTATCAGACGGATTTTGAACAAGTCTTATATGGACTAGCCAAAAAATATAATATTTCTCATAACTTAATTCAATTAGAATTAACAGAAAGTGCGCTAACCGAGCATACTGACCTTGTATTCAAAACACTGAACAACTTACAAAATAATGGATTTTATATCTCAATGGATGACTTTGGATCGGGCTATTCTTCTATGAACATGCTGAAAGATGAACCGATTGATGAGATTAAGATTGATCGTGTATTTTTAACTGATATTTCCACACAAAAGAGCCGTATCATTATCAAACATATGATTTCCATGATGACGGAACTAAACATCAATATAATTGCCGAAGGCATAGAAACCCCTGAGCAAGCCAATTTTATGCTTGAATGTGGCTGTTACAACGCCCAAGGCTTCTTATACCACCGCCCTATGCCCATGACACAATTCAAAAAACTACTTCCACGATTCTAACTTTATTAATTTATTAATTTATTAATTTTTTAATTTTTTAATTTTTTAATTTATTACCCCAATTTATTCTTTTCATGCTTCTCATGCTTTTACGATTTTAACGCTTTTAACGCCCTTATTCATTGCTATCGACAAATAGCCAGAAAAAGCTTGTATATTTCCTCTATTGTCCGCATTTGCCGTTACAACTATACGAGATTGTCTGCAAGTGGTTGACGCATCTTTACGCGTCGAACCAAGTGCAGACAATCTCGTATGGTTGTAGAGGCAATAGCGAACAGGAGGATATATACAAGCTTTTTCGTCCGTTTGTCAAATCCTATGAATAAATATCCCACTTCTGAGCTTTGGTTCAAACCAAGTTGACTTTGGTGGCATTAATTTTCCTGCATCCGCTACTGCAAACAGCTCACCAATTGATGTTGGATACATAGAAAATGCTATTTTCATGTCATCTTCCGCTCTTCTTTCAAGTTCTTCAAGACCTCTTATACCACCGACAAAATCGATTCTCTTATCTGTTTTAGGATCAATAATTCCAAGTATTGGTGCAAGCAAGTTATCTTGTAAAATCGCAACATCAAGCCCTTTAACTGGATCATCTGATATGATTTCCTCACATGCCGTAAGAAGATACCATTCATGATCAAGATACATTCCAAAGGTAGCTTTTTTTAAAGGTGTAACTTTTCCGATTTTTTTCTCAACCGTGAAATTTTCACTTACTTTTTCTAAAAATACTTCTTTTGAATGACCATTCAAATCTTTAACGACTCTATTATATGGCATAATCATAAGCTGCTCATCCGGAAACAGTACGGAAAGGAAGAAATTATATTCTTCCTTTCCTGTAAAAGCAGGATTAGCCTCTCTTCTTTTCAAGCCAACTTTAACAGCTGAGGCCGCCCTATGATGTCCATCTGCTATATAAATTTCATTAATATTAGCAAATGCACTTTGAATCTTCTCAATTGAAGCAATGTCTGAAATTTTCCATACTGTATGTTTTATTTTATCATCTGATATAAAATCATATATTGGAACATCTTTTCTGACTTTTTCAACCTCATTATTAATCACTGAATTAGCCCTGTATGCAAGAAAAATAGGTCCTGTCTGAGCATTGCACATATCAACATGTGTAATTCTATCGATTTCTTTATCTGCTCTTGTATTCTCATGTTTCTTAATCACATTATTGTTATAATCATCAATCGAAGCACACGCAACTATACCTGTTTGAATACGACCATCCATTGTAAGCTCATAAATATAATATGCCGCTACTTCATCTATAATAAATGTACCGTCAGCAATCATGCCTTCCAGTAATTCTTTTGCTTTCGCATAAACTCTTGTATCATAAGTATCAACAGTATTATCAAATTGCGTCTCTGCTCTATCTATTTTCAAGAATGATAATGGTTCCTTTTTAACTTCAGCACAAGCCTCTTGCCTGTTATACACGTCATATGGTAATGCCGCTACCCTGCTTACTAATTCTTGTTGAGGTCTTACACATAAAAATGGTTTTACTACTGCCATGCGATATTTTCTCCTTGAACTATCTTGATTAAACTATTATACCATATAAACGTTTCATTAAAAATATACAAATTATTATTTACTCGTTTTATTTAACAACGCATAGATGAAAAAACAGATTTATTTTCATTTGTTTTGCATACGTATGCTTCTTGATACTTACCTAATGAAATATCATATTGTACAGTTATACCATCTTCTTCATCTGCGTCATCCTCAGATTCATCGTTTTGTTTATCTTCATCTGTTTTTAATTTATTAACTTTATTTTTATTATTATGATTTGCTTCTTTATCCGTTGCCGGTAGATTCTTATAGCTGTTAGTTTTCTTAAATTCTTCTATTGAATAATTTACAGCATTGATTAACATTTCTCTTATTGGAATCTTTTTACCAATACTACTTATCGCAAATTCCTGAATTCTCTGCACTTCTTCCTTTGATCTGCAATTTTTCAACTGGCTTTCTAATGATCTTCTTTTTGTATCAATTATCTTAGCATAGAGAAACAACAATGGTTCATTCTTTTGTAAATAAGCAACCTGTTTCGCCGTGAGTGGTCTGCCCGACTGAAGCCTTGCATATATTTTATCCAAATACTTCCGCTTCGCTTTATCACTGTCAACATTATTAGCAACGCCTCCGTTATTTATAAGTTGCTTTATTTGCATTGCAACCTCCTGCAATGTTGATTCACCCTCAGATATATCAGCTATATCCTCTGTATTAGTATTATCTGCTATAACTCCACTCCTATTATGCACTTTGTCCTTATAAATATTAGCACTATTCCCTACTAAAAATGTATTCCCTAAGATCATAAATCCCCCTCATCTTCCTATCAACAAACAATCCCCTTTGCTGATTTTCATTTGTCCATCTAATTTGTCCATATCAATTTAATATATCTGATTAATATAACAACAGTCTATCTAATTAATATATCGACAGATACATCGATTTTTTTAGCTATAAAATTATAATCATAACCATTTCTTTTGCTCTTTTGCTCTTTTGCTCTTTTGCTCTTTTGCTCTTTTGCTCTTTTGCTCTTTTGCTCTTTTGCTCTTTTGCTCTTTCGTGGGGAGCCCGATTTTCTGTAATTCCGGGTACGAGTAGAAAAACCTCGTATAGGTTCTCTATTGTCCGCATTTGCCGTTACTGCCAAATAGGATTGTCTGTAGGCGGTTGACACTTTAGTGTCAAACCGAATGCAGACAATCCTATTTGGTTGTAGAGGCAATAGCGAACAAGAGAACCTATACGAGGTTTTTCGTCCGTCCTCTCAAATTACTTGATAATTCTTACTTTTATTACGCCATCAATTGCTTTAATTTCATTTACGACATCATCAGTAACTGCTTTATCTAGATCAAATAATGAGTAAGCAAAATCATTTTTACTCTTATTCATCATATCTGAAATATTAATTGCTGTTTGACCGAAAATTGATGTGATTTTACTAATAACTGCAGGAACATTCTTATGATTAACTGCAATACGTCCAGCTTTTTCACATATTCCCATATCACATGAAGGATAATTTACTGAATTATTGATATTACCATTTTCGATATAATCTCTAATTTCTTTAACTGCCATCACTGCACAATTGTCTTCTGATTCTTCCGTTGAAGCTCCAAGATGAGGAACAACAATTGCACCAGGCATTGCTGCTGTTGTTGTGTTAGGGAAATCAGTTACATAGCATTTCACTTTTCCTGATGCTAAAGCTTCTCCGATTTCAACTTCATTAACCAAAAGATCTCTTGCAAAATTAAGTATAACAACGCCATCTTTCATCATTGCAAACGCTTCTTTGTTAATTTTTTCTTTTGTACTATCCATAAGTGGAACATGAACAGTTATGAAATCACAAGTTTTGTAGATATCTTCTACAGCACTGATATGTTTTACTCCTCTTGATAAGCTCCAAGCTGATTTGACTGAAATGTAAGGATCATATCCATACACTTCCATCCCCAGTGATACAGCTGCATTTGCAACGATTACACCAATTGCGCCAAGTCCAATAACGCCTAACTTTTTACCTTTGATTTCAGTACCGCCAAACTTTGATTTTGTCTTTTCTGCAAGTGCAGCAATATTTTCATCATCTTTTACTGATTGAACCCAGTTAATACCACCAACGATATCACGAGATGCAAGTAATAATCCAGCTATTACCATTTCTTTAACGCCATTTGCATTTGCACCTGGTGTGTTAAATACTACAATACCTTTTTCCGCACATTTATCAAGTGGAATATTGTTAACTCCAGCGCCTGCTCTAGCAATTGCTTTAAGATTCACACCAAGTTCCATCTCATGCATTTTTGCACTTCTTACAAGGACTGCATCTGCTTCCTCAAATGATGCATCTTTGTTATAATCAGATGTAAATCCATCTAAACCAATTGTTGCTATTTTATTTAAGCAATTAATATTTATCATTATTATGCATTCTCCTTTTCGAAGTTTCTCATGAATTCAACAAGTTTTTCAACACCTTCAACTGGCATTGCATTGTAAATACTTGCTCTCATTCCGCCAACTGTTCTGTGGCCTTTCAGACTTTCAAATCCAGCGGCTTTCGCTTCCTTTACAAATTTTGCATCTAGTTCTTCATTACCTGTAACAAATGGAACGTTCATAAGTGAACGATCTTCTTTTACTACAGTACCTGTAAATAATTTGCTTTGATCAAGGAAATCATAAAGAATCTTTGCTTTATGTTGGTTACGTTCTTGCATAACTGTAAGTCCGCCCATCTTCTTTAACCATTTAAATACTTTACCACAAATATAGATACCATATGCGGGAGGTGTATTATATAATGAACCATTGTCTGCATGAATCTTATATTTTAACATAGTAGGTGTTCCTGGAAGTGTATCCTCTGTGATCAAATCTTCACGTATAATCACAATAACAACACCAGCTGGACCGACGTTCTTTTGAACACCACCATAAATAATGCCATATTTGCTAACATCAACTGGTTCTGATAAGAAGCATGAAGAAACATCTGCTACCAACGTCTTGCCTTTTGTATTCGGTAATGTTTTATATTTTGTACCATATATTGTATTGTTTTCACAGATATATACATAATCCATATCATCTGTAATAGCAAGATCTGAACAATCTGGAATGTATGAAAATGTTTTATCTGCTGAAGATGCAAGTTCTACTGCTTCACCAAATATTTTAGCTTCTTGATATGCTTTCTTAGCCCATTGTCCAGTTACAATGTAACCAGCTTTTTTGTTTTTCATAAGATTCATAGGAATCATAGCAAACTGCTGTGATGCACCACCTTGTAAAAATAGGACTTTATAATTATCTGGAATATTCATAAGTTCTCTAATATCAGCTTCTGCCTCATCGATAATTTGTTGAAAAGGTTTCGATCTATGGCTCATCTCCATAACTGACATTCCTGTACCCTTATAATCCATCATTTCTGCTGCGGCTTCTTGTAATACTTCTTCAGGCAAAACGGCTGGCCCTGCTGCAAAATTAAAAATTCTTCCCACTTCTTTTTCCTCCTAAAATTCATATATTTTTTATTGTATGGTAATATCAACTGAGTGTCAACACTAATTTGATAAAAAATTAACAACATCATTCTATTTCTTTGCTTTTTTTATCTAAATCCTCTTTATTAAATGCTTCTGAAATAGCAGCACCTGGTGCAACCATCGGAAATACTTTATCATCTCTATCAATAATGCAATCAATTAAAACAGGGATATTAAGTTTAATTGCTTCCTTGAGTATTGGTTCAACTTCTTCTCTTTTCGTAATTCTAAAAGCTTTTGCGCCCATTGCCTCAGCCAGTTTAACGAAATCGACTTGATCATCTAATACAGTTGAAGAATATCTCTTTCCATAAAAAAGATCTTGCCACTGTCTTACCATACCAAGGACATGATTATTAAACACAACCTGAATAATCGGAACATTATACCTTGTTGCAGTAATCAATTCATTCATATTCATTCTAAAGCAACCATCTCCTGCAATATTAATAACCAGCTTATCTTTACAGCCGACCTTTGCACCAATACATGCGCCAAGTCCATAACCCATTGTTCCAAGTCCACCTGATGTAAGAAATGTTCTTGGATTTTTAAACTTATAAAACTGAGCCGCCCACATCTGATGCTGCCCTACGTCTGTCGTTATAATAGCATCACCATTTGTTACTTCATATATTTTTTCAATAATGTATGGCCCCGTAAGTATATTTTGATTGTAAGTCATAGGAAACTTTTCTTTATAGTCTGTAATATGACTGATCCATTCATTTCTATCCGTTTGTGCTATTTTTGCATTCAATATTTTAAGAATTTCTTTTGCATCGCCAATTACACTTGCAAATGTTTTTATATTCTTATCGATTTCTGCTGCATCAACATCAATTTGTAAGATTTTTGCGTTACTAGCAAATTTATTAACATTTCCCGTAACACGATCTGAGAATCTCGCGCCAATCGTAATCAACAAGTCACATTCTGATACTCCAAAGTTAGAAGCCTTTGTTCCATGCATTCCAAGCATACCTGTATATAATGGATCTGAGCCGTCAAACGCACCTTTACCCATTAAAGAATCAGTTACAGGCGAATTAATTTTTCTAGCAAATTCTCTTAATTCATCTGATGCTTCCGAAATGATAGCACCACCGCCAACAAATATAAATGGCTTCTTCGCTTCATTTATAAGCTTTACAGCATTTTCAATATCATCTACTTTAATTGTATTAGTCTGTCTTGGAATTATTTCAGGAATCACTTTGAAATAATCACAAATATTCGCAGTAACATCTTTTGTAACATCAACAAGAACTGGTCCTGGTCTTCCTTCCTTTGCAATTATAAATGCTCTTCTAATTACATCAGCTAGTTTCGTAACATCTTTTACTATAAAATTATGCTTTGTTATAGGCATTGTAACACCTGTAATATCAATCTCCTGAAAACTGTCTTTACCAAGAAGTGATACTGTGACATTGGCAGTAATTGCTACAACTGGGATTGAATCCATATAA
>Ga0302165_10000152_pt1 | contig 28445 bp, 40 predicted proteins | sample I_Fen_E3_2_FD_193499 | JGI IMG/M metagenome (GOLD analysis project Ga0302165, IMG submission 193499) | Peat permafrost microbial communities from Stordalen Mire near Abisko, Sweden - I_Fen_E3_2 | ecosystem: Environmental > Terrestrial > Soil > Wetlands > Permafrost | place: Sweden: Abisko...
TTAAAGCAGAAAGCGGATGCCATTTAAATCGGCCCTCGCGTTCCGCGCTCCACTTCGTTACGCGACTCCACTGGGGGGTCGCGCTCATCCATGATCGCTTCCAATGGCGACGGTATGCGCCGGTTTATAGCGGTTAATCAGGCATTCGAGCAATTGATTGCCCCAGGCGGCCAACGCTTCATTCACGCCGCCGGATATTCTGAACCAGGCGACCGTCGTTGTCGGCGCATTGACCTGCCAGGCGAAATACCAATCAGGCCCATAAATGGAATCGGCTACCGTCATGCCGACGTTAAACGGATTGAATTCGGTGATGGTGATGCTAAAACCGGCTGCCAACGCTAAAGCGATAAAATAAGCCCGTGACTGGCCGCCGATACTGATCATCTGCGAGACCAGCGCATCATGGCGCTGCTGCACCGTTTGCTCAATGCCATACATGCACGCGGTCGGCAGGCCAAAGATGCGCTCATAATCGGTCAGCAATTCATACGTAACGCGCGGGTCCGCTTCCTCAATCAGCACATCAGCACGCGCCTGAACACGGGCAAATTCCTGCGCCCAGGCGTTAAGCTGCAACGTCAGCGTGGCGGCATCATCATCCGTTGACCAGGCAGGGCCCGGCGGCAACAACGCGGCTAATTGCCGGGCGTAATCATCCGCACTCAGGTCCATGTGATGGTTCCCATGACGCTAATAGCGCCGGTTACATTAGTTACATTGGCTGCGGGCGTCGTCAGAACGTGATCAAACTCATCGGTTGCAATACTGATAGCCTCGCGAATATGACTTAAATAAATCGTGCCTCCCGGTACGGCTTCCCGTTTTATCAAGTCGGTTAATTCCTGAGTAATGGCCGCTTTTACAGTCGTATTCGATGGAGATAAGGCGTTGATTGTAAAATTCAGCGGCACGGCAACGGGAGCCGCCACGGTAACGGCCGCTGTTACCGGCCGAAGCGGGTCAATGTAAGCGGCAACCACGGCGACATCGCCGGATAGAGGAATGCCATCCGAATAATTATCATCCATCATAAAGCGCACGGTCACCGCGCCAATGCCCAATTCCTGTGGATAAACCCAGGCACGCGTCACGCCAGGCACAGCTAGCGCCCAGGCTTCATAATCCGCCCGGTCGCCGCCTTGGGGCGGTTGTTTGATACGAAGCAACAGGCGATAACGCAAACTGTCATCGGTTTCAATATCGTTGCCGCCGGTCATTGCTCCAGCTAAAGCGCCTGAATTAACGCCGGAAACCGGCGCTTGTAGCGTAAAAGTCTGTCCGGTTAACCGGTTGCCTGCCAGACCTGGAATAACGGCGTTAACCGTTGCCCAGACGATTCCAGCGGAAATAGTTGCATCAGCAGCGGTCGCAAACAATTGGCCGTCGTATGCTGCCAACTGAGTGCCGGCCGTAATAACGATGCCGTTGGTTCCGGTAAACTTCACCTGTCCGGTGGCCACCGTCGCCTGTTTCCGAGTTATCCCCCAAATACTGGCCCAGCGTTCGAGCATATCACCGTCAGCCGTGTCGTAAATGAGTTGACGTGACAGCCAGTCCAGATAGCCGTACAGTCCGTGCGCCGTACCGGACATCGCGCGGGCGTATACTTCGCCGTCCGAACGCCTGAGTAGGTCAGGGTTTGGCAGGCGTGAGACAATATCATCGCGGGTGCGGTTGATAAGTTCAGGTAACAGCGGGCGGCTAAACGGCATTGAATATATCCCAAACGTTTGCAAAACGGACAGTGAGCGACGATTGATCGCCCCGTATTATTTTAATACCCAGGGCCAGCATAAATAAATCCTGCCGTTCAGACTGCACCTGAACAGATGCTGCAACGCCGTCATCGATGAGCCATTGCAAAGCTTCCTCGGCATATTCCTTGGCGCGTAAAACCGTTTCTGTGGTCAGTTTTGCACGGGACAGAAGCCATAAACGTGAGCCAATACGGTCGTTATCGATTTGCGGATAGGTGTCACCCCACCAACCGTATTTGTTGGTACTCGGAAGATCATCATCCGGATTAGCACGACGCCAGGTGAACAGGGAAATAATCACTGCCCTGGCTAATGCGTCAGTGACATCGGAAACCGCAGTGGTAATGCCATCGACCACCAGTATTAACGGCTGTCCGCTCATGCCGGAACGTCCGTTTGTCCTGAACCGATAGAACCGCCGTTATGCTTATGGCCTTTCAGGCTGATCGTATCGGCCTTGACATCGCCGCCGGTGATTTGCAGCAAAGGCGTAGTCATTTCAACTTTTGTCGTGGCATTAATCGTCAAGGTTTGCGTGGTCATTTGAATCACATGCCCGTTTTTCAGGATAATGGAATCGCCTTCATGCGTATAAATCGCCACTTCGCCCGGTAATAACGCCTGCACACGGTAGCGACGGTCAGACGCGGCGATAATAACGCCGTGCGAACGGTCGCCATCGATGAACGCCGCCAGAACTTCAGCGCCCGGCAAGGGATGGCTAGTATAACCATAGGGTTCCAGATGCTCAACCGCATCTTTTGATTCATTGGCCAACAGTGAAACCTGCAAGGTTTGCAGTTTACCGGCGGCATTGGTCAGCGTGACCGCGCCGCGTGACAGCATATTACTAATACTGCTGGATAGGGTTTTAGATAAACTCATTCGTCAAGCCACGATGGCTCTGTACTTCGTTTTACTGTTTTACGCTTAACCGCCTTGGCCTGCTTTTCCGGTTCGGTCATAAACGCCGCCGCCGGAATACATACTAGCTCGGCAATCATGCCGCTTTCGTCCAGCGTCAAAATCACTTCAGAAATAAGCAAGGCGCTATTAACCCCCATCACCACATCTTTGATGTTGACGGTGATATTGGGTCGCCATAGCGAGCCGTCCCCTTGCCGCCAACCGGCGACACGGTAACGGATTTCCCCGGCTTTTGCCAACCGGACTTGCTGCTCATAGGTCGCCCGTTGCTGACAGGTATTGGCGTCTGCCTGGCCGGCTTGCCTGACCACCAAAACGCGGCGGCGTTGAAGGCTGCCATCGCTTGCACTACCTTGGGCCTGCGACATCTGGGCCGAAGAGGCGTCGGTCCAGTCGTTATCTATTCCGTGTTTGCTAGCCTGGCCCTTAACCGAATAGTGGCTATACACATCGGTATAATCAAAACCCGCCGACCCCGTTAAAATATTGACGCCTAACTCCAACCCGCTGAACGCATGACCGCCGCTGCCGGGTGAGGCCAATACGACATCGCCTGCCGCATTGTCGGTAATTAATATTTGCCGCTGTTTGCCGAGCCGGTCCAGCGACTCGAACGCGGTTTCGCCTTGCTGGATCTGATGATCGCTTATTACCGCGCCGGTGTCTGTTTCGTTGATGACGTTTAGGCCGTATTGTCCGGCCAGTTTTTGCGCGATAACTTCGGCTTTCAAGCCCTTAAATTGCCCGGTTTCATTATCCGCCGAGCAATCAACCAGATCGGCGGTTTTGCTGCGTCCACGAATTATAATTGAAACGCTGTTGGCGTCGTAATCAATCGGCGTCGCATCCACATAACCGGTGCAGACCAGATCACCGCCGATGCGCACCTCGCACAAATCTCCAGGCTTGATCCGGCGCACCTTCTCCACGCTGCCAGGCCATTGATCGGTTACGGAAAGTTCGAAGCTGCGGCATTGTCGCTCGACGCCTGCCTCAATGCGCACAGATTTCCAGCCTTGAAAATCCAGGCCGTTGACGCTGAGTGTGACAAGTTCGGTCATTTATTTTATTCGTCAACAAATTTCAAGTGTTTTTTGTAGAAATCTTTTTCGACGTATGATTTATCGGATTGATAAAAAATATCTATTAATTTCTTAAAAATATCAAGTTCCTCTGGTTGAGTTAAAGTTTTAAATTCTATTGTCTCGGTAAAATATTCTGTATCAATTGTAACTTTCACTTTTTAGCTTCCCCATGTATTTCATTAATTTCATCCTTGAGCATCTTTACTTCTTTTACAAAATTCACATTGAGTGCTTTTATGCTTTCCAATTCTTTGTGTAAATTGAATATCTCGTCCCGTAATTCATTCCAAGCATATTCAGAATGCGGATTTTTCTTCTTTTCCTCGATGAAAAAATCACAAAGCCGGGTGAGGCTAACCAATCTATCACCCGTGCGTCTGTCATTGTTTCGTTCTTTAAATTCCGTCACGGATACCCATGCCTAAAAAATGGCCCCTGCCCGTCCAGTATTCCAAAACAAGACAATGCGTAGAGCAAAATCAGCAAGCCCACCAAAATCCGTATCAGGGCAATAATCTTTGGGGGGAGCGGTAGAAACTGGGCAAACACGTATTCTAAAACAAATAAAATTATGAGGGCCACAATCGCGTAAATGATGACTCCGATAAGACAAGACACAGCTATATCCTAGTAGTTGGTTTAGTTTCCCTGAACAGGTGCGTTAACCAGTTTTCTTTATGCGCCTCCAGCTCAAGCGCGTCTTCTTCCGCCTGTTTTTGCAACTCGTCAAAATGATCACGCTCCGCAAGAACATCTTCCGAAAACTGATACAGCGCGTCTTTTAGATATTTAGGTATTTCCATTTCAATTTCCTTACAAAATTTGTTGATAAAAACCTGTTGCGGTGCAGTTAGAAACCACAACAGGAAACTAGCAGGTACTGATCTGTTTGTTTTTTAGGGGATGCACCGGCAACCTTGGGTATAAGGGTTCGGCGATGGATTAACCTAGCCGGTGCAAAACTTTTGCGGCGTAGAGACGCAAAATCTTGCGTCTCTACGTGAGCAACATCGGCTAAACGATTGAATCCGGTATGATTGCGTCGATTGCATTAACTGCATCCTGAACAGCCACAACAGAAGCGGCTTGTTCGTCAGTCAATTCAACAGCGGCTAATTGTTCGGTTAATTTATCAATCGCCGTTTGTAATTCAGCTAATTTTGTGATGATTTCCTGATCAATTTTGGTGAGTTGGTCTTTGATCGAATTATTAATTGTGAGCAGTTCTTCTAATTTCATGATTATTTCTCTCTCTAGGTGGGTTATAAGATACTTCGGTTCTTCTTTTTTGTCTTCATTTCTTTCATGATGTTTCATTAATAAAGCCTTGATTATATTAATTAATTTATTAATCAAAGTTATGTCCACGGTATAACAATTTAGGTTGGCAGAACAGAATCACATTTTTTGCGTGACCCCCATACTCAAAATTCTTTCGGTTTTTTCCGGTCCGAATGTTCCAAACATCGCCTTTAACAACGTCATTCGTCGTGGCCGCTGCCCTGTCTGCATAGTGTTGTAGGCGTTTTTCGGGGTCCTGATAGCCCTTATGTTTTACCGGGTTGGTTTTGACCCAGGCCTCAAAAATAGCGCGGTCATAACCCATATTAGGCCTGCTGGTTTTGTCGTTATGGATTCTAACGGCAGGGGTTGGGATCAGCCCTTTCTTTTCCATGTTCCACAGCGACTTTACGCCCACGCCAAGCAGGTTTGCGCCTTCTAAGCGGGTGATGTAATGTATCAAGTCGCTCATAGCCACCACGCAAAAATCAACAGCAAAATCAAAATAACCCAGATCATCCATTCGTCAACGGTATCAAGTATTTTCAGGATCATGTGAATTTTTTTTACAACTTTTTTTTAAGTCATGTATTTCAATATGTTCGACGATCAATTTAAACACTTTTCCCGATAAAAAATTCAGTAAATCAGGGTAATTATGATGAATAATATGCACCTCGACGATTTTTACCTTGTCATTTTCAAAACGCCAATCGACAATCAAATCCAGGTTGTAAAGCGCCATTTTGTGCTTATGTACAATTGAATCCGGTTTCATGTCTATTTTTTAGAAAGTATCTAAATATGTTGTATATGTTATTGATACTTATCATTATTCTCAACATCATCAAAGCGCCGGTTTCTGTCATTGCCCTTTGATTGGTGCTGAATTCGTTTGTCTTCGCAATCGGCGCAAATATAATTACCCTGGCGTGGGGTATGAATTTTTGAATCTTTGTGAGCCCAGTGTTGCCCATACCGGCAGTAAAAATCATTGCTCATGCGCTCAACACCTTCAAAGGCGCAACCGGCACAAAGCCCGGATGCCTGATTTTATTGCGCTGGGTGATTTCAGCATCGCGTCCAGCGTTTTCGTAATAATCGTAAGCGGTCACCAGCATGGGCAACACATCGGGCGGCGTGACCGTGTTCAGGCGGGCGCTGTTGCGCGAGCGTTCGGTCAAGTCACGGTGCATCGCCGCGCGGGCTTCCATCAACGCTTGGTAGAGCTCATCGTCGTCAGCAACCTGCGTCTCGGCATCCAGCGCCGCTGCCAGTTCATTTTTAACCGCTAAAACATCATCGTAAATCGAACAATCCAGATAGCTGGACAGTCCGACCGCCTGCACCAGCAACAATTGCCGGGTATTCGCCAGGATTGCCGACTCATTGGCGTTAACTTGCGCGGCGGTCGCCGTGGTATACGTTCGCGTTGCCGGTTGCGCCAGGATCGGATCAACCGCCATGCGCGTTAACCCTCGCACAATCGGCATCATCAGGGTATCGTTTGCCGCTGCCGTAGTACCGCTGGCCAGTCCGAAAGTTGACAGACTGACTGTGCTACCGGTAGCCAATCCCAAGGCCGATACACCGACGATTCCGGTTAATGCGCCCGTTCTTGCCTTGCCAGACAAATTCAGCAACCCGGCAAAATTCCAGCCCAGATTAATCGGCATCCCGAACAACGCGGACAGGCTGCCCAGATTGCCCAACAAATCGCCGAAGCCGAGCAGACTGGCCAGGGCGAAAATAGGGTTGGACAAAAACGACAGCACTTTCCCATAAAGCGTCAGCGCCTTAACCGCCAGAGCGTTAATCTTGCCGAGCACGGCGAAAACTTTGGCGAAGCGGCTGACGCTGACTTTCTCAAGTTTAGCGGCGGCCTTGCGTGATAATGCGGCTGTGGAGGCAGCCGATGAGGGAAACGCAAGCTCGCCTGACTCAACAAATGACAGGCTGAATAGTGCGTGACCCAACCCTCTGTCAAACACCACCCGACAGGTCAACACATTAACTTTCAGCGTTCCGAACCAGGGATGAATCAATGCGCCTGAACCGTATTCTTCCAGTGCGCCCAATAAGGCATTGGCTTTCTCGACGTAATCTTCGCCGATAACAAAGGCGTCAAACTCGATGTGGCGCGTGGCGCGGCCCATATCCTGGGAATAGGGCTTATCCCGTTGCGGATATTCGTGGACCTGGGTTCGCCGCCCGGTTTCAAATTCCGTGCCGTCAACTAGAAACGGAACTTTACGGAAGGAAGCGGGACGAAGTTTCTCGTATAACTGCTGTTTTTTTGCGGGTTCGGCCATGTTTTTATGCGGATTGTAGAGACGCAAAATCTTGCGTCTCTACGTATGTATTTACGTGAGATTAATTTGGTAACACTATGTTTTTTTTGTCTTTACGCACTACCACCTGCAAAGGAACGATAGCCAACATTCGGCGTTACCGATACCGGACCGCCTGCTTTCGTGGGCGTGACCCGCATCCCCTGAGGGGCATTTTTGAAGTTGACATCGATATTACCGCGTACAGGTTGTTGTGGCTGTACCAGGCTTTTGCGGGGTCCGGGGCTTGTGCCTGGCTGATTGCCTGATGCTCTGGGCAGAAAATCAGCAGCATTGGCAGCGACTTTCAGCAGTGGCATAGACTGTGCGGCTTTCGGCATCTTGATGACGTTGGCTACGTTTTGCAGCGGCATGGCTTGTGCGGCTTTCGGCATCGGGATGACATTACTGACTTTAGGCACCGTCGTTGCGGCTTTAGGAATGGCAGGAATGCCGGACTGTCCCGGCGGCCTCATGCCGTTCGGCGTCTGTCCGAAAAAGTTGGAGATGCCGCTAATGACTGACTGGATGCCGCTAATGCCGGATTTTATGAACGCAACGAACGCGTTAAATTTTGCCGTGATCTGATCAATAATGCCGCTAAAGACCGCCACGACCGACTCTGGGATAAGGTTCTTAAACCATTCGCCAACGGCTGTGATTTTAAGCATTATCCAATCAGAAAAGTTTGTCCAGCATGATGTCAACCAATTAGTAAAATTATCAAAAATGGATTTTGTCCCGTTAGTAGTACCTTGCCAGGCCGTTTTGAAGAAGTCACAGATTGCTCCCCAGTTTTCATAAATCAACGGTGCTAGTGTAACTATAGCCGAGAGCAACAATATCCAAATATTGGTAGCCATAACTCCGTTCAATACCCTAAAAGCCAAACTAGCGCCCCATAAAGCCAATTTAAGCGCGACAAATGCCCCCGCCATTTCCAGCACCATTTTTATCGCGGGGCCGTTGTTGGTGGCCCAGGTCTGCAAACTTCCGGACACATCATTGATGGATTGTGCAAGCTGTTTCATTTCCGGTGCGTAGGCGGTTGCGAATGCCACCATCGCATTCGTGAACGTACCGGTTGCGGCATCCCAAAGATTAGTCAGCGATCCCAGCGCCGCATTAATGCGCATCTGTAAATCGGCCTGATTTTTCATTTTTTTAACCATTTCAGCATAATTGCCAGTTGAAATAATTAAGGCTTTTGAGGCGTGTTCTGCGCCGAAACGCTCTGTAAATTCTGGGAAAAGCTTGGTCATTTTCAGTTTACTAGCCTTTTGCAGATCTTTAACCAAATTGGCGATTGACGTGAACTTTCCTTCCCCGGCAGCCTCTGAAATCATCTTCTTGAGGCCGGTTCCCGCTTCGCTGGCTTCGACCCCGGACTGCACCAACATTGCTATTAAAGGGGCCATCTGGTTAGCGACTTCCAATCCCTGAACCTTAAGACCTTTTAACGGGCCACCGGCTTTAGACATGGCCTGCACAAAATCATCGATGCCGACGCCCATGTGAACAACGCGCTGCATGGTATCGGCAAGACCTACCAGGTCACTGTCTGCGACTGAAAAAACATTAGATATTTTGGCTATACCAACAGCTGCCGTGTCGTAGGTTTCGCCGAGCCCCTTTGTGGCTACGGCGAGATAAGCGGCGGCTTTCAAGCCCCCGTTGATCAACACCGAGGTATTCAGATTGTTGGCCTTCATGACGGTGGCCATGTGCGCGAAATCCGCTGTGGTTCCCGGCAGTTTGTTGCCCAGATCGGTGGCGATTTTCATCAGGTCTTCAAACCCGCCTGACAGCCCGTCTCGGGTCATCAGCACGCTTTTTAACTGCGTTGCCGCGTCTTCGGCTTCCATGAACGCACGGGCAGGAATCAGAACCGCTGCGGCCAGTCCTGCCGCCATCGGAATAGCGCCACGACCTGCCCGCTCGAATTGCCGCCCCCAAGCACGGATTTGGCGCGATTGGGCGTTTAGGACAGGCGTGAGGCGATCGACGCAACTGATGATAGCGCGGAGGTTGAAGGAATTGGCCATTGATTATCCCCGTAGAGACGCAAGATTTTGCGTCTCTACCTCGATTTTGAAAATACAGCCAGATTCTTTGTGCATACCGGTTTCGATATAGGAGTAATGCCGATCTATTGGGTCACGTCCTATGGTCACGTACCGCAAACAGGCGGCTGTTTCGGTGCAATCGCGACCTTTGCAGCGCGTCAAATTGGCTGGCAGTGTGTCAGCAGGTGTCATGTTTTATTTGTCAGTTCGGCGATGCGTTCAGCCTGGCTGGAATACAATTCAAACTTGTCCAGCGTTAACGCGAAAACCTGAGCCGGGTCGATCTTGAAGAACCACGCAATTTCAAATATCCTGTTTAGGAGTTCGGAGGCGTCGCCGCCTCGTCCCCGAAAAAACCCATCACCGCTGTTTGCAGATTGCTCAGGTCACCCAGCGAGATAGTTTTCAGACTGCTGGGCGGTACACCGGCCAGGCGTGACGCATATTTCAGGACGGCTTTAACATCCAGCTTGATCTCTGTGCCATTGTCGGTAGGAATCATCGAAAACGGATAGCCGATGTCGGTAACATCCTCGACGGTGGGTTCCCGTAAGTCCAGCTCGGCCACAGGTTCACCGGCCACCGTGATCGGCTTTGACAGTTTTACAATCATTGCCAAACGCCGGTAATGCCGGAAAATTCAATTTCCACCGTTCCTTCTTCGCCATTGCCGGTCATCTCGCCTTCGACATACGCGTTAGTCAAGGTGTAAACCTTGCCGTTAGCTAGTTCGGCAGTCACGGTCATGTTGGTGCCTTGCGCTAATTTGTTCAGCGGAAAATCGCGCGTAAAGATGGCGTCAACTTTTAAATACTGACGCTGAGCCGTTTCTTTATACCCGGCGTTGCCTGCCAGCGACATGACTGTTTCCCGTGCTAATTGAACTAACGGCTCTTCTATTTTGCCCTTGATTTCAAGTTGAGTCCCGTCGCATTTGACGAAACAGATTCCTGCGACTCTACCACCCATGATATTTTCTCCAGATTAGGGCGAGAATTTCGCCCGATAATTAAATTGCCCAGCCTCTCATCAAGGCTAATCCCGTATTAAATGCCCGATATTCAAAATTAGCCAAACCTGAACCGGTCATTTTCCGATTGAGTACCACGCTGACATTGGTATTGACAGTCGTTATTGTTGCTCTATATAAAATTGTTCCGCTGCCATCACCACCTAAATCTATAGCCGCGCCGCCTGCGGTTAAAGCAAGCTGGAATATATTAGTCGTTGCATTGACGACATAATACGGCGTATAGATAGCAATGCCCGTCGTGGTGACCAGCGTTGCAAACGAGACTAGATCGCCATTTGCCAAGCCATGTGCGGTTGCCGTTACCGTATCGTTCGCGCCTTGCAGCATACAGGCCAAAGCCGTGGTTAAGGGACTGCCGACACCGTTAACCTGCATTCCCGACAAAACACCTGTCGTTGAAGCCATTGTGATAAGGGTTGAGCCTGCTGTCGATGTCCCGGTAATAATAACCGGGGGCGGCGCTAATACTAATTGGGCAAGGTAGGCGACATCTTGCCCCGTCAATACTTGGTAACCGCCTACCGTTGTCCCTGTTTTTAACTGTGCCATTAGATATTGCCCACCTGTTCAGTCAATTGGCAAGCCATCAAACCTGATTGATCATTCAATCTTAAGATATTAGCCATCTCAATAAACTCATAGGCTTTAATATTGCCTTGGGTGTCCAATGATACGGGCCCGTTTCCTTCAATAAACTCGCCTAAACAACGGAGTTCTAAATCAGAGGTTATTCTAACGAGAACAATCCCTAGAAGGGGCCCTAGATTAACCTGATAAAATGCTGGGTTAAAGGCAGGACTAAAGGCCATCTTAAATTAAAGGGCTATAGGCAGTCACTTCAAGGGGTGTAATCGTTTGATAACCAACGACTGATGGATGCGTTGCATCCGGTGAATCGACAACGCCCCAAGCTAGCGCAATGGGGTTTACAAAACGTACATTCGCATTGCCGTAGGCGGTCACCAAATTACCGATTGTTATATTATCAGCTGTTTTAAGCGTCGTCGTTGAACCCGCCTCGCCCAACACGGTTAAATTTCCACGTACAATGATTTTTCCATAACCTTTCGTTAACATTGCGGTGATTATGTTTGTTATATTCGTTTGCGCCGTTGCATCCAATACGCCAATATCATTAGCGCCTAGTTGAAGGATGCAAACATCAGTAGATGCCACGGTTTTTGCGGCTAACAAGGCCGTCATTCTGGCAACAAACCCGGCTATGTTTTCTCCGGATATGCCATAAGTGGAACCTACCAAACCTAATGCGGAAGCCACGGACATCGTATCAACCTGCCCGTCTGAATTGGACGCGCCTACCCCGGCGCCTGCTGTCGTTGATGAACCATATTGATCCATCCGCCTTTTTGTACCGCAATCGACGACCGCCGCATCAAGCCCGACAGCAAAAACGTTAAACGTCCCCCGTGCTGAGCTTTGCCATACGTTATAGGTGTGTGTAGCGCCATCCAGTGGAATGTGGGTCGTATGATAGACCTGAGTCGCCAAAGAACACTTGTACCGGGTGTAAGCCGCTCCGTCTATAGAAACAAAAACATACGGATCAGGATTAATGACGACCATCCGGGTTGCGTTAGTTTTAAATTTTACCGACGGTATGGCAGTCCCTGAAACCAGGCTTATTGATCCTGGCAAGTAAGCGGGGACATAGTTAGTGCCGCCGCCTCCGGTTGCCGCCACATTACACGAACTCCAAGCAGTTAAGGCATTGCCGTCATTGCATTGAACCCACGTTAAAACGGGTACAATAGACGGCGAATAGGCTCCGTCAACAATAAACAACGGATTAGCTTCCGTGCTTGTGTTCGTCATCCACTTTGGGTTGAATGCAGAGCCTTTGAACCGTATACAGACTTGATACTGGCTATGGGGTTTTCCAGTAAAAATAGTATAGAAACCTGGCATTGAGGAAAGGTAAGAGGGCGTAAACCAAAGGCCATCATCAATGCTGACTTCCAAAAGAGCGGCGACAGTGCCCGATCCTGAAGAAGCCGTCATATATAAATCTGTCCCGGTCACCCAGCCATTCCAGGTCGTCGCGCCATTGACGATGCCATAGAGCGTATTAGCTGTAGTAGTCGCATCCAATGGCCCAGTAAAGCCTGATGAAACTTGAGCGTACGTATACTTCTTCCTGACTAAGGCAGAAGCTACTAGACTACGGGCATTGAACGGCCTCATTAATTTTGCTCAGGTGTTAGCTCTACAAAATAAGTTTGACCGCTGGCAGGCGTGAAAACGTCTTTGGTTTGCAATGCCCCATATAAAGTCCTGGAGGCGGCGGCACATAAAAACGCTAATCGGCAGGTCGCGTTTAGAGACTCTGCGATGTCTGAACCCGCCCCTTCGGTTGCCATCGGGTCAAAATCGATATAACCGATTTTATTGGCTTTATTAGCCGATAAATTTGTATACGCCGCGCCATCGTTAATAGCGGTCGGCGCTACATTGTAAAGATGCAATCGATAACGCGCCGTGTTGGTGCTTTGATTGGTTATTAATCGCGCTTTCGTGATATAGCCGCTCCCCGCGTTTACTCTGCCCATATTGGCAAACGTGAGAATAGTGGGCGCAGTTGTTGAATCCGAGATTGACGCTAAAGCCGCATAAGCCGTTGCGTTCGCAGGTCTGTTGAACGTGGCCGTCACGACGATACTGCTGCCTGAAACAAAGCCTATGTGGTTCTCACTGGGATAAAGTCCTGCTTGAATAGCAGATAACAAGGTGGCTTGCGCAGCTGCTGTTGCAGGCGCTGCAATAATCTTGGCTAAAATAGCGGCAAGATTACCCCCGTTCTCTAAGGCTAAGGTTCCAAGGGCTGTTGTTTGCGTATCTTGTTTTGCAGAAGTCGCAACACTACCTATATCGGCCACATTAACGTATAAAGAACCATCTGAATCTAATTGCAAAGCTGACCCTTGCCCGGATGCCAACGTTAATCTTGATGCGTTATAAATACCCCCGCCAATTAATGATTTGCTGGGTGCGCTCCCTGCGCCTATGGTTCCTTCCGCATTGGTTGCAACAGGAATCGTGGGCTGATCGCTTGCCAATACGACAGGGAGACTGGCAGCAGCGAGCGCTTGTCCGAGTGCGGGATTCGTATTGATAGTCTGCGGCACGCCGTCAGAATCTAAAACTTTTATAGTGGTTGGCATAATAAATTTTTCACTGAATTAGGGTTATGAGTCCAGAACCTTGTATCACACTAAAATCCATCGTTCCTGCCGAGTAGGAAATGGGTGTCGTAAAGTTACGCTGTAAGGTACACAGCAAATAGGCGCCATTGTAATAACAACTCAGTACATCAATTGAACCCGCTTTAGTGCTCAACGATGAACTGCCCGAAACTTTATACAGTGTGTCAAACGTCAGCAGCCGCTTACCGGTTGAATCTTGCGTAAATATAAATAACAGCGTGTCACCCTCAACCAAATGCGTCGGGTTTTCTAAAAAATGATTGCCTGACAGAACCGCTTTAAATGACGTAGATACTGAGGTATCAACGGCGATATTAGTGCCGGTCTGTGCTAATTCATGGGGTATTGAATTACCGACGACATGGCTATCATTCCAGTTGGAGGGCTGTATTAAGGTAAGGTCTGAACTGTCAGGCTTAGCACTGGCAAACCGGTGAGTTATCTGTATCTCTCGCATGGTTATCAGCCAAGATAGGTAAAGTCTAAACTATTCGTATTAGGGTTATAAGCCAGACGATATTTATTATTAAAATCAATAGTTCCAGTTATATTGGGTAAGTTAATTATGGCATTCAAATTACTGATACTACCCGTATCCCCCTTGTCACCTTTTGCCCCTGTCGCCCCTGTCGCCCCTGTTGCACCCGTTGCCCCTGTCGCCCCTGTTGCGCCCGTTGACCCCGGCGGACCTTGTTCGGCTGTCTTTATTACATTGACCGATTGTGGGTCTGTAACAAGTACATCAATGACCGGCGTGACTAAAACAATTGTGTCGGTCATCGCGTTATTTGTTCGCTAAACGGCAGCATACCGGAACACAAGCGCACCGTGTCCCCGTTTAAAAAATAGATTTCCAGATCATAAAAACCGCCCGCGCCTATTAGCGCGTCGGTATCATGAGCGGTGACATAAAAGTCTATTTTCCCCGTGGACGGCGTAAGCGTAATGCGGCTGTTCTCGGTGCTAAGTTCAAGCAAAGCCGTTATCGCCGCAGGGTCCTCACGTACCTGTAATTTTGCGGTACAATTAGTCAGGTTAATCGGTTGGCCGTTTGAATCCTGCCAGATCAGCGTATGCCGATACGTTGCGCCTTTTTCAATAACAGGTAGGTTTAATTTAGCGGCCGTCATGATTTCTTAATCTATTCGCTTGGAATTATTTGTAGAGACGCAAAATATTGCGTCTCTACGGCTTTTTTTTACGCGGCGGCCTGAACAGGATACTGTAGACGGAATTGATTGAGCACAGCGAAAACCCTTAGCTGATTCACGTAATCTGGAGGGAATAGCACATTGACGCGATTGGGATTAAGCCCATCACGTTCGACAATCAGATAGGTATTAAACGCTTCTTTATTCTCAACAATACCTAACATCATCAGTGTATCGTAAGCCGCCAACAGCTCGCCGCGAATCACTGATGGCGTGACAATGGCGTTGCCTGGTCCAAAACGGGTGCCGTCATTGGCCAGTTTGTGGCGTGCGTATTTCTGCGTGATGGCGTAGCGCAGATAGCGCAACACGTAGGCCGCTGTATGCAAGGTTTCCGAATCCAGATAACTGGGATCGGCCTGTGCAAAGGTGTTTTTCTGATAAGTCGTGATGGCCCGCTCAATCTGGATCACGCCGGATACGATAAAGCTGGTGGCGATGCCGTAGTTAAGCAGGACATTGCGTTCAGACCAGATAAACTTTTTCCCCGCCCGTGGAGCCATCAAGCCGGTGAGTTCACCGGTTTGCGTGGGTCGTGCCGGATCGGCGGCGATATAAACCGCATTGCGTGCGCCGTAAGCCGCTGCGTATTCCCAACAGGGATGCTGGCAATCAAGATCGATGGCGGCAATGGTATGGTGCGGATCGTTACGCAAACCACCGGCGGTGCTGAGTGCGCCTAATGCGCCGCGTAAAGCTGAATAACAATGCCCGTAAACTTGCCGAGACCACGACCAGCGTCCGGAAGAATCGCCATATTCAGTGGCGAATACATCCAGGCTGCCGCTGTCGGTGAAAGGATGAATAACAAAGTCGTAGGCGTCATCGCCCATGGCCGTAATCGCGCCGGTCAGTGTCGGGTTAGTTGCGCCTGTTGTAAGGAAATTACTGCCTGTATAGGTCAGCGCCACGCCAGTGGGCAGCGCTTCACCGCCTGCACTGCCCCGATAGGAATCCAGCACGGCAATATCGTTGCCGGTCGCCCCTTTCCAACGGCAGGTGAGCGTTACGACAGCGCTTGCCACGGTTGACGTGACCGGCAAATCCAGCGCCGCGTTGATGGCGGCGTTAATGTTGGTCGCGATGGCGGTAGCAATATCGGTACTGCCGACCGCGACTTGCACGCGTTGGCCGCCGATATAAAGATTGATCGTACCCGCCGCCGTGGCAGGACCGGTTACCGTGATCGTCCCGGTCGCCTGCACGCCGCCACCAGCATCAGCCACGGCCATGCACCAAAGCTCGCCGGTCGGATCGGACAGGCGGTAAATGGCATGCATACGGGCCAGCATGGAGCCTTGACCAAACAGGGCTATGGCCTGGCTGGTTTGCGAAACCAGATAAGGCACGTTGGCGACGGCAGTACCGGCGGCCAGTTTTTGCCCGATCATCAAGGATCTCAACGACTGGGTGAAATAACCGGCTTGGCTATTGTCCATTTCCGCATAAAACAGCGGGACGCGAACGCCGTTACCGGCGGGAATATAATTAAATGAGACGGCCATAACTTACCCCTTGTCCTTTTCCGCTTTAACCGGCGCATCGACCGGCGGCGTTGTTTCTATTACGTCGCCATCTTCCAGACGGCGCAGCCAGTATTGATGTGGTTCGACGTTTCGCCCTTCGGGAGGCAAAATATCGTTGCGATCCGGATCAGTCACAAACAGTCCGGAAGCGGGTTTTACAAACATGGTAACTCCTAGGGCAAAACGCCGGTGGGGGGTGATTTTACAATATGTTCTATGCGCCCGTCCGGGCCGGGGTAATGCAAATTAGGGTCGGCGGCAGGATCGATGTCGTCAACGTTAATCGTTGCACCAACAAAATGCGGCAAGGCGGCCAGTTCAACGCCCTGCCAACCGTCTTCCGGGGCTATTTCCATGTACGCGCCAAAATCGAATTGATACCATAGGCGAGAGCGGTCCAAATCAAGCAGGTTGCCACCCTGGTATTCGACGCCGCGATAGGTCACGGGGTCGGGTTGCCAGCCTATTAAGGCCTTCCAGAGCTCAGCCCGAATGCTGTCATGCGCAGAATTAATAGCTGCCTGACCGCGTTCATCCGGCGTGTTGCTGAGCGCTACGATGATGGCAAATGATTCGGTAATCGGCTGCCTGACATCGTTAAGACTCATCCGTTCGCCGGGGTTGTCGTCCAACGGGATCACGTAGGCGGCCGGGACGGTCAGGTTGCCCGCTTCATCCAAACGCTTGAAACGCGCAGAACCGGCCACGCGCCCGCCGAAAGACGGGCAATACGTGCGCAGTTGAGCAATGACGAGGTTTAAATTCACAATTTAGTTATTCGCCATGACACACAAATTCTTTGTGGATATGTTCCCTTACTATTTTTATATTCATTTCTGCTTCTTCTAAAGTATCAAACCGTTTTGAATAAGTGCATAATATTTTGAATATAAAACAATCCTTAGATACCCATGAATTAAACAATCTACGGTATCTCCAACCTTTACCCGTCTAGCTCTTGGCTTTATCCATTTTACGATTCCGGTTTGTGGATCGTAATTTATGTGTTCTCTTACTATTTCTTGCGTTAACATTCTGACACCTCATCAAAATACCTACTTTAAAAATTGTGTCAGGAGGGTAGGTTTCCCTCTTTTCAGCCGCTAAACCTAGACACAAAACTGTTATAACGTATTGATTATACTCTAGTTATGGCTCACTGCCCATCCTGCTGCTACTAATGCAGCTTTCGCTGCAAGCCCTGTCGCTGATGGAGTTGCGTTAGTCCCGCCTGTCATATTTAGAGTGCCGTTAATCAAACTTGGCGTATTCAATCTCGACTGATTAATAGACACCAGAATATTATCAACGGATGTTTGAGACAATGCACAGTTTCTAAAGGAATTTGTATAAACAGTAGCTTTAGCATTATCAAAAAAGTTAGGAGGGAATGTGGTCAATGAAGTATCCCCGTCCCATGATAAGTTAAAATTGGTAGCGGCTATCGTATTCAATAGCGGAAAGATAACTAAATTAATTAAAACTCTAAATGCTGATGTAAAGTTGGTAACTTTAGTGGTGTCAATACTTGGAAAAGTCGGTACAGGTAATTGATACCATGCAAGACTTAAATTTGTTGCGTTAGACGTGTTAATTTTTGGAAAATATTTTGCACTAAACCAGGGATAGGTTTGAAATGCGCTAGTAAAATTTGAGGTTGCCGCATAGCTAGTATCAAAAATCGTCGTCAATGTGCCATTAACCAAACCAGCACAAACAGAAGGCGTTAGATCACTCGGATAATATGTCCAACTACTGATATTAATAATGCCCTGTTCACACAGTAAAATCGTCGTCGGCGTTGGAATATATTGATATTCAACAGGATTTACACCCGCTTGCGCATTGGGCAAATAGAGATATGCACTATTATCAATGTTTTTATTGTACCGAATGGCATACGTGCCTTCGCCCGTTAATAAGGGATTCCACACACCGATATTACCAGGAGCCGATGAGTATTTTCCAGATGCTTTGATAACAAAAGTGCCTTGCTCGGCGTTGTACCAACTTAAACCTACACCTGTTAAACTGGCAACATCGGCCACACGAGGCGTATTGTTAGGAATATAACTAGACATAGTAGGACCAGCTTCAAACTGTCCATTAGTGTTAGTTCCAGAAAATGTCAGCGTTAAAGTCCCGGCTGTAGCTGGTACTGTTAATGAAACTCTATCCGTTGCGCCTGTTCCTGTTAGTGTTCCTGTCGCTGTTCCTGTTAAAACACATGTGCCTGTCCCCCACATTGAAACAGTATAGGGCTGTGCAGTCGTCGTTATATTCTGCGTTGCTGGTGTAGCGGGTGTTACCAGTAAATTAGTACGGGCTTCCTCCGCCAACAAGGTAATTGGCAATGGTATTGCCGAGCCATCATTTAATATTGCGCTCCAATTATTCTGACCGATACGCCTTGCATTGTTAAAACGTGGTTCATTAGCCGCACACGTTGTTAATATCGGCAAATCGCCTGCTACGGCTGTGGGTGCATAAGCCATGCAGGTTGCGGTAATGTTACGCGCCCACGTTATGCGGGAATCAATCTGTGGCGTGGTGGCATAATTTTGGTAAAAGCTGGGAATTGCAGCAGCTTTAGACGTAAATAATCGCCTTTCACGAAGCCGGAACATTAGTTATTGTCCATCACAGCCGTTATATTGAATTTTTGCCCAGATGCCGGGGTGAATCCGTCCAAGGCTTCATAAACGACAAACAGATCGCGTGATCCATTGGCCGCAGTAACGGCTATTCGACAGTTTAAATCCAATGTCCGACTCATATCGGAATTGGTAGTATCGGCTGCTGTTATCATCGCGGGCATATCCCAATAACCCAGGCGCTTGTCTGAATCAGCGTAAAGTTCTTTATACGGCGCGTTATCTGCTGCTACTGTCGCGGTGTTGACATTGAAAATATGCAGTCTCAATCGTGGCGTAATTGATTTTTTATCAGTGACCAGACGCAGTTTAACGATATAACCACTGCCGCTAGCCACCCTGAAAATATTGGCTAACTGCACGGGTGTTGTCGTTGTCGCGTTATTGCTGACCACATCACCAGCCGTATAAGCCGTGGTGTCGGCTGGCCGTGTCATTTCGGCGGAAATCGTAAGCATATTGCCGCCGACTTCACCTATATGGGCCTCGCCCGACGCTAACGCGCCTGATGCTGATTTAGTTAACATGGCGTTAGTTGCCGCATCAACAAAAACGGGTATATCACCGCCGCCCACTGCGTTGGATTGTCCACGTAATAAGCTCATCTTTTTTTCCTGCTTTGTAAGTCTAGCGCAATTGCGCTCTAAGTGAATTAGCCAGGGACGCTGAAATAGCCGCCCTGATTTCGGCCTGTTTGTTGTTCAAGGCGGCCTCCATAAAATCTTTACGGGGTTGCAAGCCGCGCCGGGTGCCGACGGCCAGATAAGCCGGATAAAAATCGTCGCCCATTTCCGCCGTTCTGTACGGCATAATCCGCACATAACCGCCGCCTGAACCTACCTTAATCTTGATTGCCCTGCTCATCGTGCCGGAATCATAGCCGGGGAAATCGCCGGCCGAGGATACCGCGCGGCTGGAAATCAAGCGCCTGGATTCCCTTCGCACGACAGCGCCGCTTTTGCGGATGGCCGCTTTAAGTTGGCGTTTGTCAAACAGCAACCGGTTAAAATGCGGTTCCAGGGTAATCCGGAGATTGAGCAAATCGGTCACGTTATTGCCCCCAAATCCTTGCATTCAACCATCGTAAACATCTGCGCGTCGCTGCTATTCGTTGTCCGCACGACGCGAAAGCGCCGGTTGCCTTGTGAATAATCAATAACATGCTGGCCCGTTATTTCTTCCGTCCGGGTGCCTGGGCCATAGCGCAACCAGATACGGTGCGTGATGTCCTCACCGATTTGTTTCGCGCCATAATACGCTTCGCCCAGAACCGGCTGAATTTTTGCCCAACGGGTGATACCGGCATCAAAATTCTGGTCGATGCCAAAACCAATATTGGCGGTGTCCGTCCAGCGCCGAATGGTGACGCGGCGCACCAGTTCGCCGGTGTCCGGCCAGCGGGCGACAGCGGCTGTCATAGGATTACCATCCGGTAAGGATCAAGCAACCGGTCAACATAGGGGTTATTGGTGATCACGCCAGGCGTATTGATCAATTGACCTCTGTATGAATATCGGGTTTCAACCGCCATCAATAGCCAGGCTAATAGTCCGCCGGGTATTTCCCCGGCGCTGCCGTTGAAGCCGGTTTGCCCGACAAAATTAAGACCGGTTCCCACGTTGGTAATATCGATTACAGCGCCGCCGAATGTTGCAGCCAGTGTGTAAACGCCGGGACTGACAACAGACTGGATGAAGTAATCGGTCTTAATCGTTAATGGCGCTGGCAACGCGCCGCCGGAATTGCTAAGCCTGACGGTGTCGCCTACCAACAGCGTTTTCCAGCCGCTGATAGCAACGGTGTTTGACGTTGCATTGGCAACAAACGCCGCGACATAGCCCGCGTCGAAAGTCACGCGCACCGATCCTATTTGCGGCAAGGTAATCGGCCAAATCTTGCCGAATACCGGCGTAATCCGGGGCGGATCGCACGTAAGGTCAACGGTGTAATCCGTGGTCGGCATCGTTTGCGTGCTGCCATCCATCGCGGTATATTCGATGCTGATAACCTGTATAAGCGGGCCAACCGGCATCTGAATGGCGTGCCGTGGAATGCCGAACGCTTTGCCCATGGGTACGCCCATCAAACTCGGGCCAGGGAATGCGTCAAGGATGTACTGATAACGCGCGGCCACTAATTGCCGCTGGGTTTCCATTTGCGCACTGGCCACCGCTTGCGGCAGATAGATAGTGGTAATCAGATTGTCGTCGTCGGTGATGTCCTGCCGCAAATGTTGACGTACATCGGCGATGTGCAAGGGCAGCGCAACCGGCGGCGTGAGTATTTTTAGCGGCATAAATCAGACGACTTGAACGACAGCGGCTGGGTTAAGTGAAGATGCCGGTGCATAACGGGGCATGGCGACCAGTTCCGCCGATACCAGACTGGCGGCAGCGGCAACAGTGACCGATAAACCAACATGGGTAAACCCGCCGTTGGTGTCCAGTTCCTGCGTGCGCACGTTGATAATCGCCTGTTTGCCGTCGCCGGTCGCTTTGACGATCTGGGTAATCGCTTTACCGGTAATGTCTTTCGCGCCGGTGCCGCTGGCATCTTGCGCCTGCTGTAGCTTGGCGTCAACCGTCGCCGCTGTGCCCAGCACGCCGGTATTGATGATCGCTGCAAGTTGGTGGTAGTTTTTAACAGGGACCCAGGCGGTAGCGGCCGAGCCGACGCCCTGACTGATGGGGGCGATGTTGGCTACCATCACCAAGGATTCTGATATTTTTTGATTCGGAAACATGCTTTACTCCTGAAATAAATAATTTCGGTTTTCGTAGAGACGCAATAGCTTGCGTCTCTACATCGATTAACGGGCTTCGAGCTGGATGAACGCAGACAGGGTTTTGCTGCCTTTCGCCTGCGTGACCGGCGCTGCAATTTTGGGTTGGGCGTCAACGCGGAAAGTGGCTCTGAACGCAGTGGCATCGGCATCGAAAGCAATATGAAGCGAGCTTGCGGTCTGGATGCCGCCCGCTTTGGTGATTGAGCGAATATAGCTTGGATCGATAAGCGAAATATCCCCTTGCGATGAAAATGCCGGTGAATGTTGGCTGACCATAATCGGCCTGCCCATCAGGGTGCCGTAGGGATTGCCCTGAATGCCCTGATTGACCGGCAGGTAAATTGGATAATTACCAAGTGTCAAACCGAATAGCGAAGGCAAAGCATCCGGCGTGATCAGCCATTGAGAGCGGGGGAAACAACCGGGTATCAAGCGCGCTATCATGTTGAGAATGTTGGCTGTTGAAACCGTGCTGGCTGACTGGTTACCGTCCTTGGCTTGCATGACTGACGCGGCGCTTGAGAAACAACCCAATGGTTGACCGTTACCGGTGCCGAACAATAGCGATTCATTAGTTTTCCAGCGAATGGAATCTGCAAATTTGCGGGGCAGGTACGTATTCATTGCGTTAATGTCGTCTATCATTTCATCTGATAGATACACTAAAGCCATCAGTTTTTGCAGGCGCAAAATCGAGGTGCCAAATTTCGGCTTGGTGGCTGTGGCTGCGGTAGCTTCCGCCTGCCAATAGGCGCGGACGCCATCAGTACCCCATGGAGTAGTCTCGTCTTTAGGGAAAACCATGGAATTGCCGCTGATTTCGATGTTGTCGGTCAACGGTAACAGGGAATCTTCAGTCAGTGATAAGCTAAATATTTCTCTGCTAAATTCAGGGGGGGCTAAAAATCCACCGTCAGTGCCGGTTGATTCCCCGCCAAAAGTACTAGGGGCCGCTGCCACTAGTGACAGGCGTTCATCCATGGCATTACGACCGGCTGAAGACACTTTCACAACATGTAAGAACTCACCAAAGCTTTTAAAGCCCCGCTTTTCGTCCTTTTCCCGGTTGTCGCCCATGTCGATGACGCTGCTACCCGCGCTGAAACCAAGACTGGCTTCCTCTGCGAGCAATTCATTTTCACGATCGATGGCCGTGTTGATGGCGGTTATCTGATCGCGCAACGCTTCAAATTGGGTGCTTTCTTCGGCGGAAATATCGCGCGTTTCGCTTTCTGCCAAATCGGTCAACGCGCGGGCGGATGCGACCAAACCGGCTTTCTTTGCCTGGAGATCGCGCAATTTTTTACTGGTACGCATAAGTTTACTCACTTTAAATGGGCCCTTAAGGGCATAAAAAAGCCCGCGTTAGCGGGCAGGTGGGAAGTCATCTTCATCTTTAATTGCGTTTTTCTGATCTTCGTACATCAAAATTCTACCGATACCATGGAGCATCCAGATGACGGTGCCGCAAATCAATGCCGTAAAAATAACGGTTACTACAATCATAATTTTTCCTTTACTTCGTCATCCAATAATTTTTTTTCTATGCGGCGCTCAACTAAAAATAGGAATCGGGTGGCCATGTGTCCGCCGATACCCGCTGAAGCTGCACTTAGCCCCATAGGTTGGTTAAGCGAATCGATAAACATAAACAGACCGACGCCTACAAAGCCGCTGGTGAAAAGTTCCCCAAACAATTCAAAAATGCTGAATTGTCCGGCGATAAATTTTTTACTTTGCCCAAACCAGTTGATCAAACCACCGGATAGCGCCATGGTTAGCGCAATGATCCAGGTAATGGCCGGCCATGTGGTGGGGTCGTTTTGCATAAATATTAATTTTTGTTTTGTAGAGACGCAATATTTTGCGTCTCTACGGCGTCTCTACATCAACGCCAAATCGCGCCGTGCGCTGGCGAGTTTCGAGCGGCTGGGTTTCGCTGACCGGATCATATTTTCTAGCAGGGCATCGAAGGTGATGACGCCATCAATCATATTTTCAGCCTGCGCCGCTTCAGCGCCCAACATGCGGCCCTGGCCCATGCCTTTTTGTACGGTTGCGGCGTTAACACCGCGACCACGGGCGACGGCGGCTATAAATAGCGTGTAATACTCGTTTATACGCATTTCATAAGCGGTTTTGGCTTCTTCCGAGAGCGGTTCAAACGGGTTGCCCTCGGTTTTGTATTTTCCGGCGCTGATTAAGGTCGTTTCAATGCCGTCTTTTTCCAGCATCTTGCCCAGGTAGCGGTGCGCGCCATAAACGCCTATGCTGCCCGCTTCGCCGCCCGGTGTGCAGTATAATTCGCTGCATTGGGAGCCTAGCCAATACGTGGCGCTGGCCGCCATGCTGTTGACGATGCCAATGATAGGTTTTTGCGCCCTGGCCTGGTAGATTACGTCGGCGGCTTCGGAGGTGCCGAAAACGCTGCCGCCGGGTCCGTCTAAATCGAGCAAAATTTGTGCCACGCTTGAATTATTGGCCGCCGCTTTGACCGCGTTGGCGATTGAGGCGGTGGAGGTGCCGCCAGGGCCGCTGATATTTTGCGGGGGTCTTTGGGTCAGTACGCCGTAAACAGGAATAACGGCGATAGCGCCGGATTTTTGTCCTTGCGTTTGCCTGGCTGCCCGGATTTGTTTGTCGTCGTCGATTTTTTCCTGGATTTCAGCCGATACCGGGGCGTCAATTGCCCAGCGGGTCAAGACATCGGCCATTAATGCCAGGTAATCAGGCGTTAGCGCCCAGGGCGTTGAGGCAAATTGGGCTAATAACAACTGGCGTTTCATGGTTTTTCCTTTTCTTAAAAGACCCAAATGACCCATTACCAAGGCCGGTAAAGTTGGGCGCAAAAATAACAGCCTGGAAGGTGGAAGAACTGCGGGCCTACCTTGAATCATTCGGAGGTGTGCAATAACTTCCCGTTTTTTGGTTCGTTTTCGTTTTCGTTTTTGGGTTCGGCGGGTTCGTTTTCGTCTTCCAGATCTTCAGCATCGGACTCTTCAACCATGTTGAGCGGCCGTAAAGGCTCGTCCAGGCCGTCCAGTGGGTCCATGTTTTCGGCTTCCCTGGCTTCATTACGACTCATCCAGCCAGTTAGTATTGAGCTTTGGTAAAAAGCCGCGCGGGACTTGGAGTCGCCCCGCAGCAGACGGGCAAAATCGAATTCAAGGAATAAATCGCCGTCTTCTTCCGGCAACAATTCCGCTTCGATGGACGCCTCCCAGCGTTCCGCCCAAGGGGCCATGGTGTAGGTGACGAATTCCAGCCCTTGAAATTCAATATTATTGTTCGTTGATCTTTCGAGGTGGCCAATGCGATGCGGGGGCACGCGAAACAGGCGTGCAATGTCTTCAACGCTGAATTTTCGGCTTTCAAGGAATTGCGCATCGGTGTTGTTAATGCCTATTTCGTGGTATTGCATGCCCTGATCGAGTACGGCAGTTTTGCCGCGATTGCCACCGGCTTGCATTTCCTGCCAGGTTTCACGAAATATTTTACGGGCTTCGCGGTCTTTGAACGAGCCGGGGAATTCTATCCAGCCACCGGCGGGCTTGGCGTCGTTGGCAAAGAACTTGCCACCGTAGTTTTGCGCCGATATGGCCATGCCAACGGCATCACGCGCCAGTTCTATCGGGCTGTAACCCCGATAAATGTCAGGTGAAAGGCCTTTCAGGTGCCAGATTTCGCCACGGGCAAAAATATCTTCGGTGCCGTCGCGGTTTTTGACTTTGTAGTTGTAATCGCCTTTGGCGTCAATCTGTATGCTGATGGCATCCGGATTAATCGGCAATAATTCGGTTATTTGGCCGCGAAAATTCGCGATGACGCGGTTATAAGCGTTACCCCTTAGTGCAAGGTGCCCTTGCATCATTTCGCGCCATTCAAAGGCGTTTTGGTAACGATTTGGGCGTTTGGCCAGTAAATTATAGAGCCAATGGTTGGTAATTTGCTTTTTTTTGCGGCCATTGCGCTGGTAAAGCACCGGCGGCAAGATCGCAAACGACTCAGACAGCACGGCGACACAGGCAAAAACGGCGGTAACACGCATCGCGGTGTCGGCGGTGACGCGAACGCCTGACAAACTATTGACGCCAACGGGCTCAAACCACCAATCTGACCAGGGCGAGCGATCTTCGGAGGCGCTAAATCCTGTTAAAAACATTAATTTACCGATTCCGTAGTCTGATGGCGATGGCTAGCGTGATCATATTCAGCGCGATGAGAACCCCGCCGCTGATGATCAAGCCTAAATCAATGCCGTACAACCGAATAGAGCCGGTCAGGATGAGCACCAGGCCGAGCAGATTGGTAAGGTTGTAGGCGAGTAGATTCAATTCAGCACACTAAAAGTTCGTAGTCGGAGCCGATAACAATGGTGGGGTTTATAGTCATCGCTCTAGCCAACGCCATCAGCAATGCCGAAGCGCCGTCGATTTTGCTGTCGTTATCTGCTTTATCCGGCATTTTGTTACCCCCTTTGTACTCGTGAACAATAACATTTCCTATGCACCACGCCATCACCGGGTTGCCATCATGGTGAATACGCCCGGAATCTATCGCAGCTTCTAGTTCGTTAATGGGCAACGTATAAGTCGATCCGTGCTGTGGCATCGATACCGGTAGCAATCCCGAATCGGCCAATTCATGTGATATTTGTATAGCGCCATGCGGATCGTGCGGAACTTCTTCGATGGAAAACTGATGGCTGTCTTCGATTACGTCATCTCGTATCATGCCGAAATCCATTTCGTTGCCCGTACAGATCTGGATATAGCCGTCATTTAGCCATTGGCTGTACAAGGTGGCCAGAGTTTCATTATCCTGCAAAGTGATGGTTTCCTCCGGCAGATAAAACCGAGTGAACACATAGTAATGAATCAGGCCCTCGATGCTTTTCTTAAAAACTATTACCTTGGCGCTCAGGTCGCGTTTTTTTGCCAAGTCCAGGCCAATCCAGCAGGTTTCACCGAGAAAATCGTTGATGTTTAGGTTAAGATCGTGGCATTGTTGCCAGTTTAATGCGTTGAAATAGGCGTTTTTCGCATAGCACCAGACGTTTAAATGTTTGGATTTGAATGAGTTTTGCTTGTTGGTTTTTTTCTTAGCTAGGTTTTGTTGCGCTTTTATGAAATCAGGCCCGATTGACACGCCATAATTCGGGTTGGCCTTGATCAACATCTGCTCGTCTGCCCAATCATCGCCGTCATCCAGTCCGTAGATTACTGTAAACAGTTCCGGCCAGTCCATGACGCCATCCAGCACGCGGACAGCATCTTTGTGCATGTCGTAACAGGGTGAGAACAGATTTTCCCCGGCCGTGGTTATCACCAACATGAGAGGCTGTTGTCTAGCGCCCATGCCGGTAACCATGGTGTCGTACAATGCGGTCGAGTCATGCTCATGATATTCATCGACGATGGCACAGGATGGGCTTGCGCCATCGCCTGGCTTGCCAATGACCGGCTCGAATTTTGAACCATCCAAGCAGTTTATTGACTTAGCTTTGGATATGATCCGGTAAGCGCTTTTAAGTTTTGGCGTCCGTTTCACCATGTTAAGCGCCGGGGTGAAAACCTCATCAGCCTGTTTGAGCGTGCCCGCGCCGCAATAGACTTCCGCCCCTATCTCGCCATCAGAGGTCAGCATGTACAAGCCAATCGCGGCGGCGATCACTGACTTGCCATTTTTTCTGGGAATTTCTATGTAGGCTGTTGTAAAACGTCTGAACCCTGTGCCTTTTCGTGTCCATCCGAATAGATTGGCAATAATGAATTTCTGCCAGGGTCTTAATTGCAGCAGGCTGTTCTTGCCTATTTTTGCGGCGAAATGGCCTTTGACGTGCGGCAACAACTCGATAAAGGCAATGACCTTCCAGGCTTTTGCAAAATCGAATTGATACGGATAATCCGGTTCGCTATTGCTTGCATGGTAATCGGATAAGAACCGTCTACAGGCTGCTATCTCGGTTTTTGCCGCCAACTTTTTGCCATCAAGGACGGCGTTTGAATAATCCAGAATTTCAACAAACCAACCGGAAGAGTGATTAAATGGCTCATTCATTAACTCGGCGCTGGATGTTTAAAAAGGGGTTGTCGTTAATCAAGTCCATTTGCACGGCATCAAATTGATGCTCGGTGGCCGGCGATAAGCCGAAATCGCCTACATAAGTCCGTAGCATCCTTCTGTTCTCGTTGAACTGGCCAACTTCAGGGCGGTTCTTTATCTGCGAACCATAGCGCGATTCCACCTCGTAGGTCTCGCCATTTTCGCGCAAAAATTTAGCCAGTTTCGCCAGGGTGACGACGACGCGGCAATACTCAACCAAGGAATCTATATACCACGGCCGCAGCCGATTCAGCATTGCCAATAATGGCGTCATCCGGTCCCAGATAACCAGCTCGTCCGCATAAAGCATAGACTCTGGGCGCAGCTCGTCAGCCATTGCATAGTGATCATTTGTGGGATTATCGAAAAAAAGATACGTGCTTTTTGATGAAATACTCTTCCTTGCCATCTTTATCTCCTGGATCTTTTTGTATTTTAAACAAATTCGTTAAAAATTTAGC
>Ga0302165_10000164_pt1 | contig 27065 bp, 14 predicted proteins | sample I_Fen_E3_2_FD_193499 | JGI IMG/M metagenome (GOLD analysis project Ga0302165, IMG submission 193499) | Peat permafrost microbial communities from Stordalen Mire near Abisko, Sweden - I_Fen_E3_2 | ecosystem: Environmental > Terrestrial > Soil > Wetlands > Permafrost | place: Sweden: Abisko...
TCGATACTTCATAAGGCTTATTTGTTGCAATTGCAAAATCAAAACCTATCAAAGCCGGGTGCGAACCACAAACATCTTTTATGTCCGACCGGTTATCATCACCTGCCCAGGTATGACCATACAAAGTTGCATCGTGATGACCCACCAGGATATGACTTTCCTGTATTCTCTGTAAATTTAGAAAGAGCGCTTTAGTTTCCTTAGTCGCCTTCGGATCAATCACCGAAAAATTCTTTCGGGCCTGATTATGAGTATTGCAATTGGCTGCACACATCCAAAAACTGCATGCCAGACAGATCAACATTATACTTAATCGCTTCTTCATCATTTTCTTTCCGACTAAAAAAATTACCAACTATCTGTTCTGAACGGAATTAATGGTAAATCATTGACATCAAACAAGTCGGGCATAGCATCGTTTGTAAAGCAGTAACGAACTGCAACGGGGATTTTTACGTCCTTGCAGCTTACAGTTATAGAACCGTCCTTTTCGATTTTTGCTACAGCGGGATAAAATTGCTGATCAGCTCCTGCCAATTGAAAATTAGCCGGAGTTTTGGCTTTACACATCAGCTTAGCACTCGTTGTAAACCGAATATTGATTTTATCTTTTTTAATACTGAAGTCTTTATAATGAGGATGGTACGGATTTATATCCCGAAAGCCATAGTGCTCTTTCAGTGCCAGATTCACCAGTCGCATTCCTACCTCTTTCTTTATTCTGGGGTGGATATCTTTGATGTTGTCTACTAAATCGCCCACTGTAATCATTCCTGTTTTAGGCAAGTGAAGTACTGCCTCTTGTTGCTCGCGCAGATAGGCCGCACTGTTTTTCCAGTAACCGCTCCATGGCGCAATTTGTACGAAATAGAATGGGAAGTCGGCTTTAAATGCCTTGCGCCAGCCGTTAATCATACCTGCAAATAGTTTTCCGTAATTCTGTGGTTCGCCAGTATTAGCTTCACCCTGATACCAGATAGCACCTGCAATTTTATAATTAATCAAAGGCTGTAGCATTGAATTATAGATAACTGACGGCTGTACAGGGGCCCAGTTTACGGGTTTAGTATCATCTGCAAGTTTTTTTAATTCCGCATCATTTGCATAAACTTCATTCGGTGTCCATGCTTGCACACAGGTTCCACCCCAATACGAAGCAATAAGCCCCACCGGAGCTTTCGTTTTTTCATTGATTGTTTTGCCGAAGAAATAGCCGGCAACACTCATGGATGGAGTAGTTTCGGGAGAACTGATTTTCCATTCACCATCCGAATTATCTTTGGGGTAAATGCTGTAAGTATGCGAAAGTTGAAAGAAGCGCAACTGGTTATTGGCCGATTTAGCCACTTCGTCACCAACGTCGATGGGCTTTGATTCCCAGTTAAAAGCATATTCCATATTCGACTGACCTGAACACAGCCATACTTCTCCAATTAAAATATCTTCAATAACCACTTTTTGCGAACTACTGATAAAAGTTATCGTATAAGGACCGCCCGCTTTCGGTGTTTTTACAATAGCATCCCACGTCCAGTCTTTGCGAGGTTCAGCTTTCACTGTATCCGTTGGATTCCAACTGCAAGATATTTTTACGGTGCTGCCACTTTGAGCCCAGCCCCACAATTTCACATCACTCGATTGCTGAAATACAGCGTGATTACTGATAATAGCAGGTAAGCGAAAAGCCCATTGCGCTGAAGCATTTAAAGCAAGGCACAAGAAAATTGGTACAAGTAGTTTTTTCATTATGGCATATTTCTATAATATTAAAATGAACTCTTTAAAGGTCGTTTACAAAACTTTTGGACAATATTATTTTGCTCGAAATTAGATTTGTATATAAGCACTAATCCACTCAGAAAACAATTCATTCTTGTATGCAAAAGTAATCCAACGCAAACAATAAAAACCATATTTTTTTAGCCCATCATAATACTTTTATTATATTTTTACGACAAAAAAATCCAAAATATAGACTATTTCTGTCTCTAGCCTATATTTTTTTATCAATCAAGATTATTTCAAATTCGGCATTTTATCCCTTGTAATCACATAGTCGTAGCTGAAGAATTTCTTCCACCAGGTAGCTCCGTTATGCGAGTCGGATTCGGTATAATCACCATTCCACGGCATAAACCACGACCATGTATCGCCATATTCTTTCATCAAAGCAGGATCGGGAGTCGAACCACATTCACTCAGTGTAATCAGTTTTTTTCCTCCGAACATTTCCTTCACCTTCAGAAATGAAATGTATTGAGACCCATGCTGATTCGCTCCCGGGTAAATATCCATACCCAATACATCTACATATGTTTCGCCCGGATACCAATTCACCGCATCGGCATCTGCATTGGTAGTCCATACCCAAATCAGGTTATTGAGTCCGTGAACATTTACCAAACGATCGAACATTAATTTCCACAACGCTTTGCATGGTTCAGGCCCTTTAGCTCCCCACCAGAACCAACCACCTGCTGCTTCGTGTAATGGTCGCCAAATTACTGGAATACCTGCATCTTTGAATTGTTTCAGATATCCCGCAATAACATCAATATCAACAATCATAGCTTTATATTCGGCTGAAGTAGGATCAGAAACTTTGGTGATATCAAAAGTAGTTCCAAGATCGGGCGAGGAGGCTGCAGAAGGCACATAAAAGCTTCCGGATTTGGTCAACGGATCGCGCCAGTGCCAGGTCATAGCTACAATTCCATTATTATTCCACCATTCTTGTCCTAAAGTAAAAGGTGCTGAATATTTCACCCAACTTTGGTTTGGATTCGTATGGTCAATAAGATCGAATCCGGTAAGTGCAGGCCATTTACCTGCATTATTATACACCCAGGTAGCCTCGCTAATGTTGGTACTGTAGTTGGCCATTGTACCTGATATAATATTCGTCCCAAAATTAGTTTTTAGGAAATTGTACAAATTTACTGCCTGGGCACTTGGACTTGGTGTTACAAGCGAAGCTGCGATATTAAATGCACCCATCCCGGCGGAATTGTAAACGGCAGTCATATAGTCGAGCTGAATATATCCCCAATTCTTAATAATAGCAATGGTGTGCTGACCAGTCGAAAGCTTCACTTTACCAGCCGAAAGTGTTGTCCAGGCATTTACTGCGTCGAAAGTCAACGATGACAATTTCACACCATCCAAATACAAATCATTCACTTTTTTGTTTCCGGATGTTGAATATCTGAAGTTTAAATCGTAATATCCTGCCGTGGCAGCCTGAACCGTGAAAGTAACATTTCCGGTGTTTGTATTTACATAACCGGCACCCGAGTAACCGGCGAGAGTTGTAGCTATTGCTGCATCTCCACTAATGGCAGCTTTCTCTGCCTCAAAAACACCATCCACAGGATTACCTGTTGTGGTGAATGTAATTTTAATTTCTTTAGCGTAATTTCCTGACACATCGCTTACAGCATTGGCGGGAATGATTAATGTATAAGTAGTGCCAGATTGTAGAGTTGCACTGATGGTGAGCGTTTGAGCACTAACCGCACCAGTAACGGCTGCACCATTTAAGAGAATTGGAGCAGAAGGAGACAATACTATTTTGTCATTATAATTAAAAGAGATAGTTGCTTTCAGATCAACAGCCGTTGCTCCATCGGCAGGATTGCTCGATATAAGCAAAGGAGCAGTAACATCAGCATTTCCATCCGATTTACAAGCTGAAAATGAGACTAAAAGAACTACAAGGGAGAAAATAAATACCAATATTCTGTTGAACATAAACGCAAATGGATTAATGTATTGGGAAAAAGGAGCTGAATTCTAAAAAAAAATGAATCCCCATAAGATACTAAGCAATAATATATTCTATACTAGAATAAAAAGGGGAGCTACCACTGGGTGATAACTCCCCTTCATAAAAAACTAGTTCATTTAGAATCTACATTCCTATTAATTTGAATTTAGGAGCATTAGCAGCACTAGAAACTTTTTCGTAGCGAATGTTGTCTACGCAGAAGCCTACAAAGTTAACATTATTAGGATTCCACCCTTTAACAATACCCCAATCTCCACTATCTACTGTTGGATCTGTTAGGCCAGTTGTTGGCAAAGTAATTGTTATCCATTCACCACCTGTAGAGTATTTATTATCAACAATAGGTAAATATGGAATAAAGTTAATTTCTTTATTCCCAGATATTCTTAGCTTGATCTGAACTTGATCATCAACAGGAATTCCTTGACGAAGTCGCACATCCATTTTTATAACATAATTACCTATTCCTGATATTGTTGGATAAGGTTTTTCTACCCAGTTATCCGCTACCCACCAATAAGCACCAGAATTCCAATTGCTCGCAGTGATTTCAAAAAAGTTGCCGGAAACTCCATCGCCAGCTGTACTTTTTCCGTTTGCAATACCGCCCCAACCACCAGCATTGTTGGCTGAATTATCTGTGCCTCTGTCTTCAAAGTCGAAGATGACCAAAGAAGGATCTGAAATTGGATCGGTTCCATAAGCAAATACAGGTGAAACGATTTTTTCTCCTACAAAAGAATTCATCGTAAATGTTATTTTACCATGTTTTGCTTCTTTTGGAATATAAACTGTAATTGAAGATTCTGTGCGCACACCATAAAGCACTGCTTTCACATTATCCTCGAAATAGATCGATTCTACAAAATTTAAATTTTTACCGGTAATAGTCATCAAACCACCAGGAGCAACTCCAGGAGTAATATTAACAATTGCTGGAGTAGTAGCTGCTTTAATAGCAAGTTGATCGGTTGATGCGACTTTAGTTCCGTTTACCGTTTCTAAGGTTACAGCCCCGGTTCCTGCACAGGTTGTTGGCACTGTTACTTCCAACGAAGTTGCACCAATAGCTGGAGTTACCGCCACAGAACCACCTAAGAAAATTACTTTACGAACCAAATCAAGGTCGGTTCCTGCAATGGTTACTTTATCACCGGCGGTTAATGCCAGTGGAGTGATACTCGTAAATGCTGGTTTCACCATCGTTAAGGCAGCAGAAGTTGCAGTCAAGCCGGAATTAGTATTAAGCACCACAGCACCATCAACAGCAGTCATAGGTACATTCACAGTCATACTTGTTGCCGATTGAGCAGTAATTTTCCCTTCAACAGCTCCAAAAGTTGCACTCGTTACCAAATCAAGGTTAGTACCTGTAATAGTAATCGATCCACCGTTTTTCACCAACAGAGGAGTAGCAGAAGTGATGTTAGGGGCTATCAACTTCATCACAGCAGTGCTTGTAATTTCAAGACCCGAGTAGGTTAGCATTTTTACAACACCTTCCTTAGCAGTTAAAGGAACCTTCACTGTAATCGCCGTCTTAGCAGCGTTGATCGTAATAGCAGCACTATCAATCTTGTTTCCATCTGGCAAAATTACTTGTTTTACCAAATTAAGATAAGTTCCGGAAATGGTCAGGTTTTCTCCTGGTTTAACAGGAACAGGTGATATAGAAACTAACGTTGTAGGATCAGTAACTGTAGCGTTACCTGTTGTATACACCACCACCGGAATTGTAGCACCGTTTGATACGGCAACTTTACCTGTTTTAGCAGCTTTAGGCACATACACTTTCAGTTCCTTACGTGTTTTGCTGATGAATTTCGAGCTATCAACAACTGCACCATCGGTAAATATTACCTGTGCAACAAGGTTCAGATAATCACCGGCAATAGTATATACATCTCCTGCTTTTACTGCAGTGGTGGTATACGTATCAATAGAAATAGGTTCCGAAAATGTCAACGGAGTTTTAGTGGTAATATCTCCACTAGCCGATTTTAAAGTAACCAGTCCCGGTTTTGTTTCTTGTGGGATAGTAATGGAAATCTCTGTTGCACTGGTTTTTGTTATGTCTTTTACTTCAATATTATTTGGTAACATAATTGACGTAATTTTATCCAGATTCGTTCCTACGAACTTTACAACTCCACCCCGCAATGCAGGTGAAGGACCAAAAACACTCAGCGTAGGAGTACTTACTACTTCATCCTGCTTACAGGAATTAAGAAATAAACCACTGAGCAACACGCAAGTGACAAGACTTACATATAGAAAAATAATTTTATTATGTCGCATAATAGTATCTTTTTTATTATGTCCACTCTTTTTATAAAAGTGGACAAGGTTTGTTTATTATTATTCAGCAGGAACAACACGTATATTGTCAATACAAATATCAGGAGTACAAGCCTTACCAACTACACCACCGGCATATACAAAGAAAGTAAGTCCACCGTAGCCGCCTACACTAGCCATCTTGACTGCAGTGCCATCTTTATCATACGCAAACTTGGTCAAAGGGACTGATACTGTAATCCAACCATCAGTCTTGAATGAGCCTGTTGCTGCCCAAGGATTCCAAAGTGCTCTTGGCACAGTTGCATCTGCTAGGTAACTGTTAGTCCCCGTAGTTGCCCAAGGTGTAAAAATCATTTGTAACGCACCTGATGACCATGCTTTATCAACATTCACCTCAAATTTCAATACAGAACTAGCTAAAGGAGTTGAGAATAAATCTCCTTGTGGACGTCCATTAGCAGTTCCCCATAGATTAAACGAGAAAGCATCTTCATTCCATGTTGAACCGGAACCTTTAGAGTCGTCATGTGCACCACTGAAGCGTACATAGTTTCCACTTATACCTGCAGGATTTGAGTTCGCAATAACACCTGCACGCCAGCCACCTGAAGCATTAGTATTATCCCAATCAAGAATAATCCCTCTATTATCTCTAAAATAAAACGCCTTAGAACGAGATGTTCCGTAACGGCTTTTTACTGAAATTGGGCCTACAGCCGCACCAACAGGAACTTTCACTGTTATTTTGTTCAAAGTAGCTGATACTACAGTTGCTTTTATATTCGGAGTAAAATATACTTCCGGAACAGCACTTCCATCAACAGGTAAAAAGAAGTTACCATTAATAACAGCAGTACCTCCGTCAGCTACATACTCACAATCCATACTGTTTAGTAATGGAGAAGGAACATCCACTCCAAAATCATAAGCAACAGTATCCTTTGACGTTGTAACCATATAAATTTTACTCGTAACTAAATCGGGAATAGAGTCCGGAACCGTTACAATTAAACAAGTCGGAGTTATTAAACTTGTATTAAGTGTAGCTTTCTGATCATTAAACCAAACTTCTTTAATGCTTCTCATGTTTTCTCCCACAAGAGCAATGGTAGTTCCCATAAATGCATGAGTTACCAAAGAATCACTGCTAATTGCATCGGGTATACGAACATAAGACACTGTTGGTTTGCCTGATGTTGATTCGTAAGCATCCGGATTGTCGTTACACGCCGGTAAAGTCACAATTGCGGCTAATACGATCAGCGATGCAACTATCTTTATTGTTGATTTATATATATTTTTCATATTCTTTCTTATTGTTATTTTTTAGAAACTAATCGTACTAAAGTCAAATGGAACAGGATCTTTCCCTAAATTTGGATTAGCCGATTGATCAGTATCAGGGAAAGGAATAGAGAAGAATACATTACTAGCTGCTACATTTCCTGCAACTCTTGTAAGTTGTGATTTAGAAATTGTGCCTTTGTAATAATCAGCCAAACCACCCCATGAACCACGATCCTGAGCCGCTAATATAGCCTTAGCTTCAGCAGGTTTATAGTAACTTAATCGTACAAAATCATACCAAAAATCACCTTCACCAGCCAGTTCTAATCTACGTTCGTTGAAAATATCATCGAATGTAATAGCAGTTTTAGCTGTGTAATTAGCAACACTACGACCACGAACAGCATTGAAAGCACTTAATGCGCTAGCATCGGAAGTGGATGCAGCATTTCCTAAAACTGCTTCTGCATAAACTAAATACACATCAGCTAATCGAAGAAGGTGAGTACTTAAAGCAGTAGCCATACGTTGCATACCAACTCCACTGCCAGCTACGTGGTCAGCATTGTCTCCAACAAGATGTTTAACACAATTTGCCCCTGTACCGATACCATATGATAGACCTGTAGCTGTTGCATTATTCCAATCATAATTAAAACCACCTTTGTCTGTCCAAAAATAATCGTAATGATCACCTTGCATCATCATAGTAGCTTTGCGGCGAGCATCGTTATTTACACGAGTCAAACTGGAAGCATCTTCACCAAAAGCCTTTTGCAGGTCGATACTTGGCCCTACCCAGGTACCCCATGTATCGGCAAATTCAGAAAAACCTGTTAATGCTAGATCTGATTGTTCGGTATTTTGACATGTCCAATGACTACCAATTGTCCATTGCCATGAAATCAAATCCTCACCAACAAATGATTGTGTTCCGTTATTTTTCAAACGGAAAATATCCGAATAAACAGGCATTAATGTACGTCCACTTTCGTCGATTACCATTTTCGCGTACTTAGCCGCATTAGCCAAATCATCTGCATTACGAGTACCATTCAAACCATAACCCGATTTGGTCAAATAAACTTTTGCCAATAAACCACAAGCGCTGTATTTATCAATTCGACCGGGCTGACTGCTTTTCGGAAGAAGTTCAATAGCTTTCACTAAATCCTTGACAATATAGGTATATACATCTTCTATTTTATTTCTATATACACTGTTTGATTGACCTCCAGATATTATAGCACTATTATTGTGGATAATAGGCACAGCACCAAAACAACGAACCAGGTAAAAATAAGCCATAGCTTTCCATGTCAAAGCTTCACCAATTACTGTATTCTTAGTTGTTTGCGTAACAGCAGTTCCAGATTTCATATTAATATTCTCTATAATCGTATTGCAATAAGCATTAACCGACCACAAAGATGCTGAAGCATTCTTCAAATCCGCATCGCTCGATTTCAGAACAAACGTTTGATAAGGACTAGTATCTCCAAAGTACAAGTTACCAGAAAGACCATCACCAATTTTCACAAAGCCGCGTTGAAAATCATACCACGGTGAATTGTAAAGTGCATTAACCCCTTGAAAACATTGAGCATCATTCTGGTAGAAACCATCAGTGGTATATGTATCTTCGGCTGGACGATTTAAGAAGTCGGTACATGAACTCATTCCGACTACAAAAATGGAGGCAATTGCCAAACTCTTTATATTTAGTATTTTCATATTATTTCCTTTCAGATATGTTAGAATGATAAATTTAATCCAAATGTATAAACTTGAGGTGAAGGATAACGTCCATTATCAGAACCATAAACATTTGGACTGGTAGTACTTGCACCAACTTCAGGATCAAAACCGGTATATTTTGTCAACGTATATAAATTTTGGATATTTGCATAAATACGTAACGATTCCAAATGTAATGGTTTTAATAATTTCTTATCAAAATTATACCCTAATGATATGTTTTTTAAACGAACATACGATCCATCCTCAATATAGCGACTTGAAATATCAGTGTTACCGTTAGGATCATTCTGAATAGCACGTGGAATACTTGTTCCAGGGTTAGCAACTTTCACATTGTCTATATCGTCAAACCAGTTAGAAACAAGAACGCCTGTTGAGTTAGTATAAGGGTAAACTTGTGCAGTATTAATCTGAGTTAAACGAGCACGATCTGTAACTAAGGATAGTTGGTTATTCCACATCGATTTCATACTAGAAAGATTAATGGCCGAGTAATTTAGTATTTTATTACCGTATGATCCATTAATAAACACATTTAAATCAAAGTTTTTATAGTGAAAAGTATTATTAAAACCGAAAGTGAAAATTGGCATCGGAGAGCCTAGATTAGTTCGGTCGTTTTCATCTATTTTACCATCTAGATTCACATCTTCGTATTTCAAGTCACCCACATAGGTAGTATTGGTACGACTGTAGGGCTTTGTTGATGTGGCAGGACTTTTTGGGGTCACTTTATTACCAAGGCTATTGGTATAATTTTCTATATCTGCCTTATCTTGATAAATACCCACTACCTTGTAACCATAAAAATTATAAAGAGGTTGACCGATTTCGGTATGCGAAACTACATCTATCCACTGACCATATCCTTCAATAGCAGTAGCAGAAGTACCAGTCATGCCTAATAACTTATTTTTATTGAACGAAATTTGGGTTTCTGTATCCCATTGAAAATCTTTGGATTTTATATTGTGCGTTGTCAAAGCTATTTCCAATCCTTTATTTTCAAGTTTTCCAATATTTCCCCATGGAGCAGCCAAAGCGCTTGAAGTATTCCCTTTGGATCCCATATATGAAGGCAGATCAACTTGCATTAACATATTTGCAGATACTTTTTTATAAAGATCTACTGTCAATTCAATACGATTCTCTAATAGTCCAAGGTCCAATCCTAAGTTAGTTTGGGTTTGAGTTTCCCATTGAAGATATGGATTTGCAATATTTGAAGGACGATAAGCTATACCCAATCCGGTTTCCATTTTATTAATAGAAGCACCCCATAAATAACCATTCATAGATTGATTTCCGGTTTGACCCCAGCCAAGGCGCAATTTACCATTATTTATAACTGATTTCATGTCTTCCATAAACGATTCGTTTGTAAAACGCCAAGAAGCTGCACCAGAATGAAATGATGCCCAACGATTATTTGGACCAAAGTTAGAAGAACCGTCGCGACGGAAAGTATAAGTAGCATAATACCTATCGTTATAGTTGTACGTGCCACGAGCAAAGACTGAGGCCATAGCACTACTACCAAATCCAGCGTTAATAAGTGGTTTGTCAGTACCTAAATTTGGATTATGAACAGTGTTATCAGGTAAGTTAGTATTAGAAATGCTTTGAAATTTATAATTAGATTCAGACATTTCCTGACCCAACATAGCAGTTATTTTATGCAATCCGAAATCTTTCGCATAAGTCAAGTAATTTTTAACTTGCCAAAACATATTCTGGTTTGTTTGCCATGAATCACTATTAATTTTGCGAACCCAGTTACCGTATTTCGCTGTAGGATAAAATCGTTCTGCATTTGAACCTCCTTTATCGATAGCGTATTCTGTATGGAAAACAAGCCCTTTCATGATAGTTGCATCAAAAAAGATATTCCCATTTAACGAAGATCTCTTTAATAGATTATCTTCTTGTAATGATTTCCCAATAGGATTAACACGAGTTTGTCCTTCACTACTTACACTTGTATAATTACCATTCATATCGTAAATGGGCACATCCGGAGTCGACAATAAGGCAATATTCAAAATACCTTCATCACTATCAACAAGACCTAAACGTTCATCTGTATTTGAATAGGTCATATTCACACCCATCTTCAACCATTTCTTTAATTGAGCATCTAAATTAGACCGAAATGAATAACGTTTAAACTCAGTACCTCTTACAGTACCATCCTGTCCTAAATACGAGCCTGATACAAAATATTTTACAGTTTCATTACCCCCCTGAGCACTAATAGTATGACTTTGCATTGGAGCTATTTGGAATACTGCATCTTGCCAGTTCGTACCATTACCTAACAAAGAAGGATCACGAAATTCAACGCGCGAATCACGGCCCGCCACTTCTGCAGCCATATCATTGCTATATTGCGCAAACTGCTGCAAATTCATCACATCTAGACGTTTTGCTTGACGTTGAACTGCATACATTCCATCATACGAAAATTTAGCTTCTCCTGCTTTACCACGTTTTGTAGTAATAAGCACAACGCCATTAGACGCTCGCGAACCATAAATAGCAGTAGCAGATGCATCTTTAAGTATTTCCATAGAAACAATGTCCGATGGATTAATAGTAGAAAGAGGAGAGATAGTAGAAATAGTTCCATTACCTAAAGCATCGCCTAAACCGAACGAAGCTCCAGAGTTTCCGGTTACTTGAACCGGTACACCATCAATCACATAAAGAGGCTCCGCAGCCGAGTTGATAGTACCTTGACCACGTACACGAATAGAGACAGAAGATCCAGGTGCACCTGAAGTTTGCACGGCAGTTACACCAGTTACGCGACCTTGCAAAGCCTGATCCATGTTGGTAATAATTGAACCCTTGAGTTTCTCTTCACCAACAGTTACAGAAGCACCTGAAAGGTCGCTTTTCTTCATAGTACCATAGCCAACCGCTACAACTTCATTCAAAACGTGAGAGTCAGATTGCAACTTAACGTTAAGCACATTGCTTTTGGCAATAACTTGTTGCTTCTCCATACCAATGTATGTAAAAACAATTGTAGAACCTTGTACTGCTTTTAGGGTGTATTTCCCGTTAATGTCAGTAACTGTCCCACCAGCTGTTCCTTTAACAAGCACTGTAACTCCAACTAGTGGACTTCCATCACTTGCATCAGTAACAACTCCCGAAACAGATAGATTCTGCTGAGCAGAAACTAAGCCTACTCCAAAAAGGAGCAATACCAATAAAAAATTGATTTTTCTTTTCATGGAATTAAATTTAATTTAAATAGGTTGATAATTGTGAGGAATCCTAAATTCCGACATTGCAAAAATAGAGTTTATCTTGCGAGGAAAACTATATTAATTTAGCCATACATAATACTTTTTCTACATTTATAATACAAATACAACATTTATTACGTATTTGTCTCAAAAAATATATAACAAATAGGTCATATATATATTGATATTTTAAATCAATATTCCCAGAAATAATCAAAATGAAAATGGAAAAATGAAAAATGGAAAACAAGCCAAAGACGAAGCCATTTTCATAGGAATTTTTGCAACATAAAAATGGCTATACATCTTGTAAAAAACAATTACAAATATCCATTAAACAGACATATAGGGATTAAAACAACAATGAGTTTAAAACATACAAATGCGTTTTAGTTATTACTAGTTGGAGCTATACACAGTTATATGAAAATTGGCATACCAATCGCACATAATTCTAAAAAAATTGCACTAAAAAAACGGACATTTGCATTTTCTTCACTTTTGAATGGACTAATAAACAAAACACTTTAGATAGTATCTAATCAGAAACACATAATATAAAAACGACCTTTATAATCAAATAAAAATATCATAGTCATAAACACAATTCAAAAAATCTATTTTTAAGCAGTCGCAACTTCAATAAATCAATTTAATGCATACCTAAACAGTACGTTCACCTATCAGGGTGATAACATCGAATACTTATAAATATTCAGTTTCAAAAAAAAAATTAAGAAAGAAGTTGCTTGTACTTTCTCATAATTTCGTTCCTAAACAATTCAACACATAAGTGTTTTTATTTAAAATTTAGCGCCCATCTACCTGTATATCATCTGCCTTCGATCTATCGATAGTGCTTTATTCTCTATTTCACTCGCATTTATATTAACTTCAGAAGTTACAAACTCAGGTATATTATAGGAGAATAGTAATGCATTGTAATATCTGGGATCCTTTTGAGGCAAAACAAATGGCTTAGTAGCCTTCCCATTTTCATCTATTGTAGAAAAATAAAGGCGAGTATAAAGACCATCCCCACGCCGGCTACTGAAAACAAACCAATGTGAATTGCGACTCCAATCGTGAAAACTCTCTGTCTCCTGACTATTTACCTCTGTCATCTGACGTATAGAACTATTCTTCAATGTCAACAAATACAAATCGGCTTCTCGATGCCATATCGAGAAGTTCCCATAGTTGGATAAAGTAAACATCAAGTACTTACCATCAAATGATGGACGAGGAAATGAAACGCTCTTACCTGTTTTTGTTGACGAGACCAAAGTATCAACTTTATTACCAAATTCTCCTGTTTTAGGATTAAATGCTATTTTACACAAACTGTACTTTATCTTTTTGTAATTTGACTGAATATCTTGCTTTTTGGACGAACAAAAATACAATGTATTTCCATCGGGTGAGAAAACCGGAAATGTTTCAAAATCTGTTGTTTTTAATTGAGGACAAGATAATAATTGATTTGTCTTGATATTATAGACTACAACGTCTGAAGCCTTGTCAAAAACTTCAATCCTTTCATTACGAACAGCATGAAATGCCTGTTTTGTTTGATTAACAGAATAGGCAATAAATTTACCGGATGGATGCCAATAGGGATAAACACATGATGAGATAGTACTATCTGTCTTGGTATTATACATTTCCATTTTACCATTCACCCATAACATGGTAGCTCCATGAGAACCACGAATATGTAAGTTCATCATTGCCGGATTATTTTGATTAAACGAATGACAATTAACACAAGATCCGGGAATCAAAGTATTCTCTACAATTGCCTTTTGTTCAAAATTTGATAAGTTGCGCTGATAAATCCCCATCTTGCTATATACCTCATATCCTGGAGCAATTAGCCGATAGACTAATCCGTAATCAATTGGATAATTACTGACATAAATTTGAAAAGATTTAAATTGCGTCCAACTACCATTAGCCTTTAAGCTCACAACTACCTGAATTGCTGAACCCTTATTCTCAGCCAACAAGTTGTGCCATTCATCCTCTGGAAAATGAATAATCTCTTTCCCTTGAACATGCAAACTTCCTTTCACATTCCCGGTCACCTCAACATCAATCAAATCGAACTTTTCTGTATTAACTGTAAAATTTAAAGGGGCAATTGTTGCTGGTACTGTAACACCTACATAATCAGGATATATATTAGGAACTGAATTAACCTTAAATGGAGACTTTACAGCTTCATGACAGCCCATGGCTATCATCAAAACAATGAATAAGTATATTATATTTCTTTTTCTCATAGTTTCAATTATCAATTTCTGAAGTGCAAATAATACCAATACGTTTGAGAAAATTCAGCTCGGAGTAGTGGCTCGGAGTTCTGAACAGAGGTGTAAATCTGGGCATACTTGGACATATTTTGCTTTATACCAAGCTTAATCGGCCAAGGTGTATAATCAAGATTCTTTGTTTTTGTTGCCCACATCAGGATAAGTGCTTCCTGATAATGCTGAGGAATTTCTGGATACTCCAAATTTTTACCCAAAGGAAAATATTTCAGAAAACGGTCAAGATCTTTAGACAAGAGCGTATATGCCATTAAATACTCATACGCCATTCTATTAGAAGGACAATGAGTAAAAAGAGTATAAAGCAATAACCCTTTATCCTGATCACTAAAAAGGAAATCCTCCTTCAAACGATACTTTCTAAGCAATGCCCATTCAGGATTCTGATCAATCAGCTTTTCATTTCCTACACATTTTAAAGTCTTCGTTGCCCATTCTCTATAAAATAAAGTGTTTTGTAGCACATGTAGGTATTTAGTAGCCACTTCGTATTCTCCATTAAGCAAGTTTATTTCGGCTAATCGTTTAAAAGTACGAGAGCTCTTTTTAAAATCCGGAATGGCTTCCATTGCCTCGAAGGAATATTGCATCGATGTATTCAAAAGTCCAAGATGATAATAAATTTCTCCGCCAATAAGCGATATTGTAAAATCGCGTTGAAAACTTGGCAATAAGCCTTCAGTCCCATTCTGAAAAAAACAAAACATATTATCACCCATTTTACCTCCCTTGCACAAAGCAAGATTCAAACATGCTACCGATAAAGGATTATTGGGAACTTTATGATTAGCCATATCAATAACTTTACTCCAGTTTTGAATACGTATATTGTAATCATAAGCCATTATCTCTTCTTTTTTACTGTCAACGCTTAAACGAATTAACCAAACGGAAAGACAAGAAAGAAGAATTATTTGAATAGATAATACAAATAAAAATTTTGATTTTGAAGCATCGGAAGGTAGAAATCTGATAATCGATAGAATTAGAACAAGAGTGAGCCAAGCAATCAACAAAAAAAGAGGTGAAACAATCGGATAACGATAATAACTTAAACCCCACCAAAGACGTGACAATGGATATTGCAGAAAATTCTTAGCTACAAACGGAGAAATAGTTACAATCAACAGAAAACTAATGATAAGAATTGCCCATTCCCATTTCGTTAATTTCCTAAAAACCAACATTTCTAACGTCATACAAAAAACTCCAAAGACCCAGAAAACTCCGCCAACAATCCAATATAAACTTGCTAATATGATTACAAATGAGATTATTCTAATAATTGGTATTTTCAATGCTATGTAAACTTGAACAAATGCCAACGTGATAATTACAGCAATCAAAGCTGTAAGCATAAAATTTTCATCACAAAGTAATGCCCAGAATAAAACGGATGGTACAAAGGTCAATGGATAAAAAGGGGAATTTGGCTTGAATTTATAGGAAAGGAAACTAATTTGCTGCTGAAGTAGCACCAACAAAGTAGCTATTATCAATGCCCCTAGCCAAGAGAAATAATAAAATTGAACAAAAAAAGTTCCAAGATAATCGGCAATACCTCCCGGGCAGCTTGCCAAATTTGAAAAATAATCAGTTGTAAAGAGAAACATCTGTAATTGTTCCTGATAATGAAGATGATAATTATATTTTATTGCAAAAAATACAATTATCACTAAACCAAATAGAAGTGATGATAGTCTTTCGACGTATTTTGTGATTTTAGTCATTGTGAAGTATTGATAACATTAAGAAATTATCTTTCAATAAGATATCGACTATTAATTTAGAATTGATAAATCATTGTAACTAGGTCAAAGTAACGAATTATAATCAAGAAAGTCAAGACTATCCAGTTTTATTACAAATCTCTGTATCGAGGGTTATGTAATATCTTCGAAGCAATGCATTCCATTTCGACTAGCCAGCCGGGTCTGCAAATTGGTGCGAGTACTATTATCTTTGGCACAGTCGGAAATTTAGATTCAATCAAACCGTTTACAAACTGATAATCTGCCATATCACGTAGATAAACGACAATTTGCATTAAATCATCAAATGTACACTCAGCTTCTAGTAACAAAGCGGCTACATTTTCCCACATACGATAAACCTGCATTTCAATGTTGCCCGGGTGCATTACCACTCCATTATTATCAATGCTTGCAGTACCGCTTATATAAATTTTACGTCTGTCACCAAAGTCTATGTACACTCCACGTTCAAAGGTAACTCCATATTCAATGGTTGAGTTTAAGTGATCTTTTGCATACAGAAAGTTTATCTGCCCATCATCCAACCCCTTTATTACAAGGGCATTCATCAATACTTTCACATTGGAATCTGCCACACAGCCCTCAATACCGGTACTTGCAATATAATGAGTGTTTTTTGTTAATCCATTTAGTTCAAAATTATCTTTACGCGCCTCCACCACGCCCTGGTAGTTTATATCCACATCACGCACAAAAAACCATGTTCGAATACAATCCCGCTCAATGGTACACCCACGAACTTTCAATTTATTTTCATAATTCTGAAGTAATTCGCTTGTTTGTTGATAAGAATCTCTATTTGTAGATATTCTTTTATCACAATGATCAGAAGTAAAGTATTGACGATATCCATTATGCTCAAAATACACAAGCCCATCATTCTCCATATCTACAGCAGTTTGTAGTTGCAACCACAAAGCTACTTTACTACCATCCAAAGGAGGTTGTTTTACGTAGCAAATAGTACAACTTAGCTTTTCGGTAACAAGACTTGAAACCCGATCATATTGATTAGCCGGATCACTTAAAAAGCATTGAGCAGATAATGCCACCGCACCAGCACATAATTCATCATTCAGAAGTCTTTCTAAGGCATCATTCAGAAATAGTAACTGTTGATCAAAAGTTGTCATTATTTCAGCAATATGCATTATTACCTGAAAGTCAATCACCTTGTCTTTAATATCTAAAAAGGCAATATCAACAAACACGCCTTGCTCCCTGTAATCTTTAAAAAAATAATTCATTGAGATTTCATTAACGAAGAAAAAGAAGGCGGGCTAAATCGCCCGTCTTCTTTACACTTTACATATTTACCATTTATACAATGGAACAACAAGAATAGACACATCTACCCTTGTTGTTCAAAAGTTTCATACCAACAACAAAGTTCTTAGTATGTAAATCCCTGACGTTTAAACACCCAGAACCATCCTTCTGGATAGGTGTTTTGTGGTGCTCCTTCAGTAGGATACATCAGAATCAGTTCATCAGCAGTAAGCTTTGTTATCCAAAAAGTATAAACATCCTTTTGATTATCGTTTTGACTAATTCCATGTAAAATTGATGTTCCGTGGAAATACATCTGCCCTACACATAGTGGATATCTTGCATCAGACTTAGTCATATCAAGCCCAAACGTACCATGAGTAGTAACCCCGTTTTCAACCTTTGTATATTTAAGTCCGGCAAAATCAAAAGTCATTGTTCCATTAATATCAATTGGTATTTTTACTTCTTCTTTGTAATCTTTAAGTGAGCGCCCCCACCACGATGGAGCCATATTAGTTGCTGCACTTCCATTACCCCAGAAATAACTAGATGCCGTATAGGTATTATCCGGAGCCCAAACAAATGTTTTAGACCCTGTTGCACCAGTCAAATAACCATATTGTGGTGGTACCGGATAGGTCATTTTTTCAATTTTGACAGCATATTTCTTTGAAAGTATTGTGCCATCATTATTCACAGCTGTCAATGTAACAGTGTCAACACCTACACCAAGGGCGAGTAACGATGTTTCCGTACCAACTGCAGACGAGAATGCATCAGTCCATTTACAGAGGACAGGACTTGTACAATGAACTAAAATTTTATTTGAATTCGAGGTACCATCCTTTTCACATGTCACAGTAGCCTGAATCTGATCAGCAGATGTAAGCACAGTTCCAACACCTTGAACATCCTTTATCGGATCACAGGCCATAAAAAGAGCCACCAAAATGAAGGAAAAAAATATATAAATTATTCTATTCATAATTCTAAATTTAATTATAAGTTTATTTTACATGAAATTATTTCCACCCTGAATAATTAGGAGGCGTTTCCCAACCTGCATTTTGTTTTAATACACCATTCGACAGAGCAATCTCGCTCCCCGGAATAGACACAAAACCGTGAGTTGCTTTATAACGCGCTACGTAACCACCACCATTGTTAGCAGTAACATTGGTATCATCGCTGCCCTTATAGTAGGTTTTAACTCCAACCTGTTTTGCTAAAGCAGCTGTACAATAATCATCTCCCCAACGGCGCATATCGTTCCAACGAACAGCTTCACCACAAAGCTCCCAACGACGTTCATTTTGCAATGCAGATAACGAATACGCTATTGCTGGCAACCCAACACGTGCACGCACCTTATTCATTCCAGCAGCATCTCCGGTTAACTCCGATTGCATTAAAAGAACATCTGCAAAACGAATGAGCACTAAATCACGTGTAGTACATTCCTGCATATTAGTCAACCAAGCAGAATTATTATACATAACAGCCTCAAATCCTGGATAATAAACATCACCGACTTTAGCACCAATTGCACTGGTTTTTTTCATATAATAGTCAGTTTCCTGAACGAAATCCCACGCTCCTTTAGTATATTTAGGGTTAGTTTTACCCTCTTTTACAAATGTTCCTCCTAATTCTGTTGGAATTTCACAGATAGTAGCTACACGACGTGGATCAGTAGGTTCAGCAGCTTTCCAATCGGCCCATAGATTTGGTGTAACCGGAGCACCACCCCATCCCTGACCAAATGGGAAGGTTCCTTGAAGATCTTGATTTCCACGCATACTTGTATATAGAGCATACCCATCAGAATATCCCTCAGAACCGAGTAATATATTTTGTTTTGCAAAATTCGAAAATTTAACCATAAACATTTCTTCCGGACCTACTGCTTTTGAATCTTCAACAAATAATAAGTTTTGACCTTTTGTATAAGCATAGTCTTCTTTTGTTAAGGAATTGGTATAACCCCACAGATTCCTATAATCGGACGTTACCAATGAATAACCCGAATTTAGAACGCAATCATTAACCCAAGTAATTACATCAGCTTTAGTAACTTTGGAACCATCAGGAAGCGTTACATCAGTAGATTTATAAAAACCGGTATAGAATAAAAATGCGCGAGCTAACAATGCTTCAGCACAGTATTTATCTGCATGACCTGTTTCAGAAGCAGATGTTTTTGTCGCTGGCATCAAACTAATTGCTGTCTTCAGATCGGAAATAATCTGACCCCAAGTCTCAGCCGGTTTAGACTGCGGCTTGTTAGCAGGAATAGATGAAACGGGCACAGGTATATTTTCAAACAACGATGCCAGCTCATAATAATAGTAAGCCCGAAGAAAATAAGCCTCACCTTTCAGCATATTTTTTTGAGCATCACTCGTATAGCCAGTACATCTATCCAATGTCTCAATAGCGTAATTTGCACGATACACGCCTTCATAACGCACAGTCCAAATTTGTCTGAACAAGTCTGAATTAAGATATTGTAAATACATATCTTCTGCCTGCCAAGCCTGATCATTTGCTCCACCTCCACCTAAACGGTCATCCGACGCAACTTCTGAGTAGAAATAAAACGTTTTTGAAGGGATATTCCCATATTTAGTGTTATCAAATTGCTCATTCAGACTGCTATAAACACCTGCTATCATTTGTTGAGCATCACCAACTGTCGCTGGAAAATTCGTGGTGTTTTTATGAGTTAAATCTTGTGTGTCAAGAAAACTTTCACACGCAGTAAACAGCATGGTTGATGCAGCTACTACCAAATATATTACTTTTTTCATATTAATCTTCTATTAAAATTTAAGATTTACACCTATTAAATAAGTTCTTGGACTTGGATACATACCAATATCAATACCTGATGCCCATGAATCAGGAGTACCAGCATTTGAGCCAATTTCTGGATCCATTCCTGAATAACCGGTAATAGTAAATAAATTCTGAGCTGTAAAGTACAACCGAGCTTGTGTTAGTGGCATTTTCGGAAACAATTTCTTAAAATCATAACCTACAGTTACATTAGACAGTTTCATATAATCACCATTTTCAATATATATATCTGATACATTTTGATAATTGGTGTTTGAACCAGCTGTGATACGTGGATATTTATTTGATGTTCCTTCACCATGCCAATAAGTAAACACATCGGTAGTAAAATTATCGAACTGACTATCAGCAAATTTACGATAAGATTTAGCGATTTGTTGCCCAAAAGCACCGTGAGCAGCTATATTCAAATCAAAACCTTTATAACCAAAGCTTAAGTTAAGACCTAAAGTCATATCGGGATTTGGGTCCCCAATATTCGTTTTATCTTTATCATCTATCACGTTGTCATGGTTGATATCGGTGAATTTCAAATCACCCGGTTGTACATTTGATTGAAGAATACCGTTCTTGTCTGCTTTCCAGGCAGCAATATCTGCTCCGTTTTGAAAAACACCCGAAGTTTTAAATCCGTAAAAATAGCCTATCGGCTTACCAACTTCTGCTCGATACATTTCCGAAGTTCCCTGACTCAAAACATTTATTGCTCCGTGAATAATACCTTCAGTATTTGCAATCTTTGTTACTTCATTATGATTGAAGGAAGCATTAGCACTTAAGCCATAAGTAAAGTCTTTACCAATATGATCATTCCATCCTAAAGCTACTTCAAAACCTTTATTTACAATATCACCTCCATTAATGTAAGGTGCACCTGTTCCGAATGAAGCTAATTGAGGCGCTACAACTAACCAATCTTTGGTAGCCTTATTATAATAGTCAAAGGCTAAACTTAAACGAGAATTCATAAAACGAGCATCAAAACCTAAATCCGTTTGAACAGAAGTTTCCCATTTAATATCAGGGTTAGCAAGAATATTAGGATAACCACCCGGAGTTTGATAAGCTGGATTGTTTCCAAATGAATAAGCTGACCAACCGTCAAAAGCTACCGACGCAATATATTGGAATGGAGAAATATTACAGTTCCCGTTTTCACCCCATGTTCCGCGAAGTTTAAAGAAATCCAACCAACCTTTTGTTGATTCCATAAAGGCCTCGTTCGAAATAACCCACCCAGCAGCTAGTGAAGGGAAATAACCCCAACGATGACCTCTCGCAAAGTTAGATGAAGCATCTGCACGCATAACTACAGTAGCCATGTAAGTTTCATTATAGTCATAGCTAACACGACCAAAGAAAGACGCCAATGCATTTACTGTATATGGAGTTCCTGTTGTTGAAGTAACACCGGAAGTAACACCGGAAGTATTACTAAGATAAGCATGAGCGTAGTCTGTATACAGATAGCCATTATTTGTGCCACTTACATTTGCACCAAATCCCGATTTCTCGACAGATTGTCCGATTAAAGCATCAAAATGATTATTATCAATTTTAAACTTATAATTTAATGTATTTTCCAACGAATAATTATAACCCGCACCTGCACCTTGTTGAACAGTCATAACCTTATTTTGAATGTATGGAGAGAAATCATACGTCGGTTGGAAATTACGGTTAGTATAAGCATTCAGCTTATAGCCTAATTGAGACTTGAATATCAAATTCTTTATTGGCTGAATTTGCAGATTCGCAGTCATATTCAAATTATATGTATCTGAGACATTATTACCACGTCTGGCAACCATTTCACCGATAGGATTAGTTGGGTCAGCAAGCTTAGAAAGAGCCATTCCTGTAGCCAGTTTATCTGCCGTATCAAAATATCCATTTGCTCCATAAACAGGAATTAACGGACAGCCTCTTAAAGCATTAGATATATCATTAACATACTGAGTGCCAATACCAATACCGCTCTTCTTAGAGTAGTTGAAATTTAATGTTTCTCCGACTTTGATAATATCAAACGACTTGTTTTTCAAAATTATATGGTCAGAATTCAATCGCACAGTAGTACGGTCAAATTTAGAAGCTGCTGATTTCCCAAAAATACCATCCTGTGAAGTGTTTGAAACTCCCAATGAAAATTTCGAAATTTCATTACCGCCAACAATATTGATAGAATGGTTTTGAGTTGGAGCATTTTTATTCTGCATCTCTTCTAACCAGTTTGTACTTTGCCCAGCCATCACAGCATTGTAATTTGAGCCTAATATAGCATGCCAGTCATTTGCAGATCTACCTTCATTAAAGTTAATCGCGTCTTCAACAATCATATACTGCTTAGCATTCAAGAGCGAGGGCATTTTATAAGCATTCTGAACTCCGTAGTATCCATCATATGACACTTGTATTTTCCCTGATTTACCCTGTTTTGTAGCAATCAATATTACACCGTTAGATGCACGAGAACCATAAATAGCAGAAGAAGCACCATCTTTTAAAATATCAATAGATTCGATATCGGATGGGTTTAAAGAATTAATATCACCACCTGCAACTCCATCGATAACATAAAGTGGATCAGAGTTACCGATAGTTCCAATACCACGGATATTCACTTTAAAATTCTCACCCGGCTGACCTGAACTCTGTGTAATATTAACACCAGCTGTCTGACTCTGCATGGCTGTTAGAGCATTTGTTGTGCTTTGCTTTTGTAAGTTTTCACCACTAACTTGCACTGTAGAACCTGTGATTAATTTCTTTTTCATGGTTCCGTAACCGATAGCAACGACCTCATTAAGCATTTTTGAGTCTGAGCTTAGGGCTACATTAACTACATTTGTTTTGACAACAGCTTGTTGTTTTTCCATACCAATGTACGAGAAAACGAGAGTTGAACCTTGTTCGGCTTTCAAAGTATACTTACCGCTCATGTCTGTAATTGTTCCGACTGTTGATCCTTTTACGAGTACAGAAACTCCAACTAGTGGACTTCCATCACCTGCATCAGTAACAACTCCCGAAACAGAAAGATTCTGCTGAGCAGAAACTAAGCCTACTCCCAAAAGGAGCAATACCAATAGAAAATTGATTTTTCTTTTCATGGAATTAAATTTAATATTAAAGGTTAATTATTATTAGGAATGGTAAATTCCGTCTGTGCAAAAATAAAGTATCCGTAAGAATAAAAACTATATTTTTTTAGCTTTAAACAATACTTTTTCTACACCCATACATTACAACACTATTCTAATAATCCATCAAACAACGAATTAAGCCGAATAAAAACAAACAGTAGTACTTTTTTGACAATCACACCAATACTTTTCAGACATCTCGCACCGCTCCAAATACCCCTAAAATATGTTATAAAACATATTTACATAGTAAAAGCATTATTCATCGACAAAAAAAACAGATTTGAGCAATTTCCAATTTTGATAGAAAAGCATAAACGCCACAACCACTTCTCCTCAACCTCACTTTAACAATCCTCGACATAAATTCTAGCATAACAATTTCTCCTGCAATATTTCGTTAAACAAAAACACCATAAAGAAGCCTCTCAAATAGCAGCCGACACTCAGACCTATTGTAAAACTAAACAGCAGACCATTGTATATTATCTCAAACAAAATGACAACAAATAATATATGCCTCTGTGAAATTCATCTAAGCCAAACAACTACGAACTCAATCAAATTCAAACAAAAAAAAGTCCGTTATCAAAACAATGTTTGACAACGGACTTTTATAAATTGTATTTTCTTTATACAGAGTTTACTTCACTGGCACATAACCAACTTGCGCCACTATTCTCTGGCCTTCGACCGACATGATAAAATCTACAAGTGGTTTTGATTTTGCCTCCACCTTTTTATCCATATAGAAGTAAAGTGGACGAATGATTGGATATGTTTTGTTTTTAGCTGTTACTTCATTTGGCTCAACATAGGTTTTTCCATCAAAAGATACGTGTAAAGCTTTTACACCTTTTTCAACATAAGCTAGTCCAACATAACCAATTGCACCTTTAGTTTGACTTACAGACTGAATAATAGCACCTGTAGCAGGCATACTAAGAATAGAGTTTACATAGTTCTTGTTCAACAATACGTGTTCTTTGAAGAATTCATAAGTTCCTGAGCTCGATTCGCGAGAGTAAGGAGTGATTTTCAAATCAGCACCACCTACTTGTTTCCAGTTGGTGATTTTACCAGTAAAAATACCTTCCAGTTGTGCTCTTGTCAATTTTGAAACCGGGTTAGCAGGATTTACTACCACAGCCAATGCATCGTAAGCAATAATCTTTGTTACTAATGATTTACCTGATTCTTGAAATTTTACCTTTTCGTCAAATTTCATAGCACGAGATGCCATTGCTATTTCAGTTGTTCCTTCCAACAGAGCAGCAATACCTACACCACTACCACCACCAATTACAGTTACCGATTTTCCGGTTTTTTTACCGAATACTTCTGCTTCTTTTTGTGCCAATGGCAAAACGGTGTCACTACCTTTCAATTTCTGAGCATAAAACGATGGTGCAATTGCGCAAACCATCAAAAGAGATAAAATAATTTTTTTCATTTTGATTTATTTATTAATGTGTTTATTGTTCTTTTACTATTAAAATTTATATTGTAAGCGTACAGTTACTAAATTGTCTTTTACATTTGAGAAATACCCTTTTACTTTTGTTGATTCGTTACTTACTATATCATAATAAGCCATGATACGAACGTTGTTATTCATGCGGTACATATACCCCAACCCTAAGGTAGAATAAGCCATATCAGCTATACCAGTATTTGTTGAAGCAAGCCCCACTTGATTTCCAGCAATGTCGGTATTAGGATCATACCAGTCATACTTTACTACGATTGAGTGTTTAGTATCAGCAATATCTTGTACAAAATTAATATAACCACCTCTGAATTTACGGACATAAGTATCAAAAGCTACAAAACCACTCGCTGTGGGATCAAATCCATTTGGACTTATACTATTACCGAAAGCAGCTGGTTGTTTACCTGTAATATATTCAGCACGGATTGAAGTTAAACCCAAGTCGGAAGCAATACTAAACTGACCATCTACTCCAAAGTATGAACGATCTGCAAACGCATTCTTGTTAGAAGCAGTGTTATCCACAACAAATGCGCCATTCTTCATTGAGTAAACATTTGCTGTAGTTTGAAGTACTGAACCTGAATACATCGAAACACCTACACCATATTTCATTGTTGCCAATGCTTTATTATAAGTCAAGTGAGCAGCAAAATCTTTTTTACTCTTGTAATCTTTATTGATAGAGTTACCTGATAATAATCCGGCTTCTAACTTCAATACGTTCCAAGGAGATGTTTTTGGAGCCTGAATAGTCAACATAGAACCAAGATCTTTTTCATCCGGGAATAATGTTTGTATCAAGCGGCTGCGTTCTGGCGATTCTAATTTTGAAGAAGAATATGCAATTTCGTATCCGAATGGACGATCAAAAACCCCACCTTTAAGTGCAAAAGTATTAACCCAAGGATCAAGTATGTTCAAATAAAGATCTTTGGTTTTCAAACCACCTTCTGAAATATCAAATTCAATGACAGCCTGACATCCAAAATCTTCGTAAGTCGCTTTTAAGCGACCACGGCGAACTCCATAACGATTATAATCGGTTGTTCCCGGTAATGTTTCAGCACCGTTCTTATTAATACCTACTTTCATGTCGTTTGTTTTCTTTCCCAATGAATCCAGTTGAGAAGATTGCCATTGAGCTTGAATGTAACCACTCAATTTCAATTTCTTAAGTTGAAAAAGACCATCCTCCACAGATGTTATGCGCTGATCAAGCAGATTAAGTGAATCCACTTTCGCTTCCTGCGAAAATGCAACGGTCGAACTTACGAGACCTAATGCGATAATTGCTAAATTTTTGAATCTCATTTTTAAATTTGAATTTAGTTTATAATTTGTTCTTTCAGTTTACGGTGCAAAGAAACGGCGACAATATTACAAGATTTTGCCAAAACTATTACAATGCTGTGACAATTCAAATTTTCTGTATTAAACTAGTCAATAACCGAAACAAACAATTCAAATACTGCACATTAAACCACAGACAGACCAAATCTATATAAAACGTAACATGTTTGTAATACTTTCGTAATTTGGTTTTAATATCGTCATCGTTTCTTTGTACAGTTTTTAAAACCAAAAGAAACGTGAAACGATTCCTCGAAAAATTAGTAGAAGGCGCATTATTAATAAGTGGTAGCATAACGAGTATTACCATATTATTAATAGTGATTTTTTTGTTCAAAGAAGCATCCGGATTATTCAACAGTCCGGTCATTGAAGAAGGTTATGTACTTGGACTCAACAAAGCAAATCCGGTAAAAGATTTGAATTCGTATCAGATAAAAGA
>Ga0302165_10000172_pt1 | contig 26051 bp, 28 predicted proteins | sample I_Fen_E3_2_FD_193499 | JGI IMG/M metagenome (GOLD analysis project Ga0302165, IMG submission 193499) | Peat permafrost microbial communities from Stordalen Mire near Abisko, Sweden - I_Fen_E3_2 | ecosystem: Environmental > Terrestrial > Soil > Wetlands > Permafrost | place: Sweden: Abisko...
CAAGAAAAAATTCAAATCGAAAAATTTTAAATACCTCTGAAACTGCTAATAATAAAGAATTTCAGAATAAATACCGGTTCAACAACCGGACACTAGTGTTATTATATATTGTAATTTTCTGTCGTTCTTATTATTTATAATACAAAAATATATGAAGGCATATTAGATTTTAGCACTTGATGCTAAAAAGACTTCACTTTTGAAATAAAGTGGTATAAATAATAATTCAAACAACAAAAGCTACCTAGAATCATCTAAGTAGCTTTTGTTTTATTCAACTATTGTACTGTCTTTATATTTATCTAAAGTCAATAGATAAGTTTCAGCGTTTGATTTAATATTACCAGTTGAGAAGTAAGTCGTAAAATTTGCCGCTGTAGTATCTGGTAATGCATTATTTGAGACATAAAGATATTCAGTTTGTAAAGGTTGTAAACTTGCATCTTTAGTTGCCTTATCTAAGTATGTTTTCACATTAAGATTAGCCGTTTTATTATCTCAATCAATATTAATAGTGCTTACTTCAATATAAGCTGCTTCTGCTATAACTCCGTTTAAGAAGTCTATTTTTTTAGTTAGTGCCATTGGTTTATTCTTTTACTGGTTGCAATTGCAATTGCGTTTGTGCTTGTTCTTGTAGGTTATTAATCAGTTTTGCAACTTGGTTAAATGGTTGTGTACTTAGTGCATTCAGAAGAATGTTTGCATCTTCAATACTTACTTTGAATTGTAGTTCTGTTTGTTCTTTCATAGTTAGTTTAATTTGGTAATTAGGGTTTCTTTATTTGATCTGATTCACTCACCATTTTCACATAAATAGATGAATGCAGTTTGGTCTATATTTACAAGGTGGACTTGTTTATTCATATAGAAATTATTGCTAAATGTAGTAGTCGCTTTGCATCCTAAACTGGTAATGCTACTTTCTATTTGGTTGACGTTTCAAAACAAAGCTATTTTTAAATCAGAGAAATCAAAAACATTGCAATACAGGCTTTTCTTACCCAATAAGTACTGAAATTTTATATCTTCCAATATAAAACCTTGTTCACCATATTGTCAAAACTTAGACTTATCTAATCATCTTTCTTTTACTTCAATTATTCCACCGTTTGAACAATCCAGATCGTGTTTAGCATATTGATCTGTAGTTGCGGTTGCAGTTATTCCGCTTAAGGCTAATATCTCTTTTACTCAATCTAGTGTTATTTCTTCTCTATTTGATCTCATATTATTCCTTAAATGATTGTTCAATATAAAGTTGTTGTTTAGTTATCAGATTTTGCATTCTAAGTTGTCTTATTTGCTTATTTTTTAATCTGATTATCTTTTTCATTGTGATAAACTCTGCTATTTTAGCACCTAGTCAAATGCTGAATAAAGCAAATGCTGTAATAAAGATTGCTGTTGTCATTGTTGTTCTGTTTAAATTGTTGATTTTTTTTGAAGGTGCAAAGCACCATATAATAGGTATTATTGATAGGTATTATAGTATGGATGTCGAGGTGAATATCCTATAGGTGGAAAATCGAATTTTTTTAAAATGCTTATAAATAAATTTCTTCAATGATTTCTTTTCCAATTTTTGGGAAATTTGCAACTCCGGCTTCAATTGCTTGGATATATTTCTTAGGGTGTGCTATACTAGTCCAGTTAGTATTATCAATTATATCTGAAATGTAATTATCAGGATATAAAAGCTTAAGCTCTTCAGATTTTTGTTTTACAAATTCAAGTTCTTCAAGTCTTTCTTTTTCCTTTTCAGTCAGTGCATTTATAAAATACTCACCTTGTATTTCATAGCCTTTTTTCAACTTCTTAAGGTGTCCTAATTGCATTAGTTCTTTAGTGTATTTTCCTACTGTTGATTGAGCAACATTAAGTTGTTGCGCAATTTTAGTATTAGTAAACTCACATCTTCTTGTATTATTGAGGCACAAACCAAATAGTTGTATTAAAAAGCCTTTATGAGCTGGTTTTAAATCCAGATCAATTATTTCATTTCCGATCATTCTAAAATTTTCATTTTCTCTTTTCATAAAGTATTTATTCCTTTTAATATGGACTGTTTGATAGTATGTTTCGATTTCAATAAATCCAGATTTTCTAAGTCGACTAACAAAATCCTTAATTGTATTTTCTGAAGTATCTTTAGTCAATCACATTATTTGTTTGAATGTTGAATCTGTATATGAGTTATTCTCTTTCGTTGGGGTGAAAGCCAAACAAGTATATCTAAAGGTATCTTCAAAATTTAGGTATTTCCCTATATTATTTGATATTGTTGTGTATGTCTTCATAAGTTTGGCAACCTGTATTTTCAATTTTTACTATTTCATTATCTTTTATTTTTGCTCGTAAAACTGAGCCGGACAAACCGCATTTTATTCGGATTTCTTTCTGGGTTGTATAAATTTCATTCTTGTATTTTCACATATAATTTTTTATTGTTTGGTTTTAGCTTTATTGCAAGATAATTAAGAAATTAGGCGCATTTTAAACGCCTAATTTCCAAAAAATCAAATTAAACAGCATTTGTAACAAGAAATTCACGACAATTTTCTTTTTGATTACAATACAAAGGTCGGGATTTTTTAGCATTAAAAAATAATAAATTACTGATTTTGTGAATTTTAGCTATTATGAAACCTCTGGTGGCATTCCTTGCATATTGACTGAAGGTTATTATAAGAAAACGCCATTTCAAGTCGTTTTAATCCTTCATAATTCATAAATGAATCAATATGATGTATATCTATTGCAGGGGTAATTATTCCGGCTAATAAACAGACCTCACAAAGTGGTGAGTCAATTAGTTTAGCAAGCCTTAGTTTTCTTCATCTGGTGGTATTATAAACAGCCTGTCTTTCCTTTGTTTTGGTTGATTTAGTCCGCTGTTTGGTCGGCTTGTTGATCGTTGGCATCTTCTAAATACATTTGATGTTTGTATAGTTCTTTTTGGTCTTGTTTTATTTGAAAATCTACTAGTTTTAGTTTATAATCTATATATTCTAGTACTTGTTTTTCATCTATTTCAGATAGTTCTTCCAGCACTTTTAGTAGAGTCGTTTGAAAAACATCCTCTGAGGTCTGACACATAGATAATTTTTCTTTATCCTTTACATATTTAGATCAAAGGTTATTATAGTTTTTTGATATGATATTTGCTACTTCAGTATTTAGAGTAGTTGATTTGCTTTTTATATTTCTGATTTTAGGTGCTAAATCATTTACGGGGTTCAATATTTTATCTAACTTATCTTCTGTTATACCTCACCTTTTACAAGTAGATTCTATTCCATAATCAAAGATGTATTGTAATAGTGTTTCTTTATTCTGCTTTTGTTTCTTCATAGTATTTGTTTATTAGTTCTTCATTCTTATCAAATCAATCTTTCATTATCATTCTGACTAATTTTGCTTTATCTGTTTTGGTTACTTGGTGCATTATGTCTAAACTTTGATTTGTATCATTGTCTAATCTTACTGTAATACGGTTTTGCATAGAGGTTAATTTCATAGTATATAGGTTTTTATGTTTATGCAAAGGTATATATTTTTTAGCGCATAAAACATTAAACCACAATAAATGTGAAAACTTTAAATTAAGATTGCTATCTTTGTAATTCAATCAAATTTAATGTAGTATGGGTTTTATAAAAAACATTCGTAATTGGAGTGATTTAAAATTTATTGTCTTTTTAATTGCGATTACTAGCTTACTAATGATCTTCTGCTATTTTATGTATTTTGGTGTTTATTTACATAGACCTTTAGGGGATGTTGAAGACTGGGGTAGCTTTGGAAGTTATATGGGTTCTATAACTGGATTACTTGCATTTGCAGGTGTATTATATACAGTAATGCAATCTGATAAGAGAGCAGAAGAAGCTAAAGGAAAAGCTATAATAGCTGAAGAAAAAGCTAAAGCTAGAGAAGAAAAAGCAACTGAACAAGCTGTAAGAAGAGAAGAAAGGGATTTGTTTTTTAAAATGTTAAGCGAATATCAAAGACAAGCAGATTTAATAACAAAAAATAAATCATTTTCTGATTTTACAAAAGATGATGGAATAAAGTCAATTATATATATTATTTATGAAAATATAGTCGGTGATGAAAATTTTAAACTAAGTGAAGACGCTGATATATTATTTATACAGCAAGAAATTGCTCAATCTTTTGGAATTAATGCACATAATGAAGCAATTTCGAATGATGTTATTGCTCAAAATTTGAAAGATAAAATCAAAATTTGTTTTGAAACGAATAACTTCGGAGTGCCTAAATATCTACTTAACAATAATTTGAATAGAAACTTGCAAAAATACTTTATCAGGGTGATACTTCCTAAAATTTCTGAACAAAATATTGATAAATATATATTTAATGCACTGAGAGGAATTGCAGATATGATTTTCATAAATAATGAAGATCAACTCGGACAATACTTTAGAACTATATATTATATATTGGAAACAATTTCTTCGAATATTGAAAGAGAAAATTATTCTAAGATTTTTAGATCGCAATTATCAAAGTCTGAATTGACATTATTACTCTATAATTTAGTCAGTAGTCAATCAACGCCTAAAACAATAAAACTATATAAAACAAATGATATTTTCAATAATTTAAATTTAAATGATTTGTTTATGAATAAACTTTTTAAAGATAAATACAAAGGAAATGATTTTATTAATATGTTATATAACGAATATGATCTATTAGGCTATGATTAAAAATTATTTTTTTGGCAGCCAACATTTAGGTTCATATTAGAAATGATAAAAACCGAATAATATGAAATGACAAATACCAAAAGATATTGAAAAAGATGCTACTGTTTATATGCAGGATGTATTATCAAAACTACAAACTAGTGGAATATTAGAAGAAGTTGATAGTGCTGCACTAACTATGTTAGCTCGTAATTATTCAATGTTTATAAAGGCTTCTAAGCAATTAGAGAAAGATGGTTTAACTGTAGAAAGTGATAGAGGTAATATAGCACAACACCCATTAATCAAGGTGGCTAAAGATGCACAAACACAAGCAATGAAAGTGATGTTAGAATTTGGACTAACTGCTAAAGCTAGAACCAAACTAATACAAAAAGATAATGATAGTGATGAGGATTCACCATTTGAGCAATTTATAAAACAAGGTAAGGAAACGAGATAAATTTACAAAGAAATATTATGAAGAAGAAATTAGAGCAATTTAATGAGTATTTTAAAACCCCAAATCATATCGTTTTTTGGGTTTGGAATTTCTGTTTAATATGGATAATTTGTTATCAATACTGGCTTATCGATAGTGATTTTTTATATCCATATTGGAAAGGTGCAGATATAGCTGGTGATATATTTTATAAAATTTCTTTATCCATTATTGCTGCTGGAATATTTTATTTTATTAATGTATTTGTTCCTAGATATTTTCAAAAAAATAAAATGGAAGAACAATTAATACCTCATTTAAATCATATTGATGAACTTTCTTCTAAAATAATTAGGGAAATAAATAAGGATGGAACTGATGTGAAATATACATTAGATAGTTTTTTTGAATCTTTGACAACTAATAATGACGGCGTTAAAAAAGACTTTGTTGATTCGTATAATAATTATGATAAGGGATTGATCTTAGAAAAAATAATTACATTTCAAAAAGAGCATTACAATACTATATTGATAAATTATAATGACTTACTTCCAAAAGATACTGTTGTTGAATTATCAGAATTTTGCAACCTCTATTTTAAATCTTTAGGAATATCTTTCAAATCTGATGAGGAATTTTCGAGAAGTCAATGGTTTCTACTATTCCATCAAGTGCTTTTTTTGTCTAAAAAGTTGAGGGGTGTAATCAAAATAAAAAAGAATGAAACTATACAATGACTATGCAAATAAAGTGCTAAATGAAACTATCATCACAGGTAAAAACATTCAATTAGCTTGTAACAGATTCAAAACGGATTTACAAAGAGAAGATTTAGAATTTAGAGAAGATAAAGTAGATAAAGCTATTGAGTTTATAAGTACATTAAAACACTTCACCGGAAAACATTCTGGAAAGCCTTTCATTCTGGAAGGTTGACAACAATTTATAATAGCCAATATAATCGGTTTCTACTGAAAAGAAACAGGAACTAGAAGATTTTCCAGTTCTTATATTGAAGTATCGAGGAAACAAGGTAAAACAGCACTAGCTGCTGCTTTATGCCTTTACTACCTTATAGCCGATAATGAAGACGGCGCAGAAGTTCTTTTAGCTGCAAACAGTAAAGAACAAGCCAAAATAGCCTTTGATATGTGTTCTAGTTTTGTAAAGGGAATTGATCCCAGAACAAAATATTTTATCCCATATAGAGCAGATATAAAATTCAACCTCACAAACAGTAAACTTAAAGTATTAGCCGCTGATGATTCAAAATTAGATGGCTTTAATGCTTCGTTCGGTTTATTGGATGAATATCACGCAGCACCAACCAGTAAAGTTAGAGATGTAATAAAATCGAGTATGGGAATGAGGGATAACCCGCATTTGTGTACAATAACCACTGCTGGCTTTAATAAGTCCTTGCCTTGTTATCAACTAAGAACCGTAGCGATTGAAGTACTAAATGCTGTAAAAACAGATGATGAAATGTTTATAGCTATTTTTTCTTTAGATGTTGATGATGATTGACAAGATGAAAAGAATTGAATTAAATGCGCACCTAATTTAGATGTTACTGTAACTACTAAATATATAAAGGGGCAAGTTCAACAGGCAAAAAACAACCCATCAGAAGAAACTGGTGTGAAAACTAAAACATTAAATCTTTGGTGTGATTCTGAGAATGTTTGGCTACCAGATGAATATATTCTAAGAAATACAGAGAATATTGATCTGAATAATTTTAAAGATCAAGCTTGTTATGTTGGTGTAGATTTAGGTGCAACATCAGATTTAACCGCTGTTTCCTATCTCTTAGTAGTTGAGAATAAATACTACTTCAAAACTCATTATTACCTTCCAGAAGATGCTTTAAAAACAAAGGCAGACAAAGAACTATATAAAGATTGAAGGCGTAAAGGGCAACTAACTGTAACGCCAGGCAACGTTACCGATTATGATTATATAACTAATGACTTGATGAACTATTCAAAGGTCGTTAATATACAAGTTATAGGTTATGATAGTTACAATTCTACACAATGGGCAATTGATGCTACATCTAAAGGTTTGCCATTACAACCATATTCACAATCTCTAGCTAATTTCAATAGACCAACTAAAGAAATGGAAAGATTAATATTATCTGATAAAGCGGTTATTGATAATAATGAAATTAATAGGTTTTGTTTTAAAAATGTAGTTTTAAAATCAGATCATAATAACAACGTAAAACCTGTAAAATACATTAGCAATAATAAAATAGATGGTGTAATTTCTATGATACAATCTTTAGGTGTGTTTTTACAAGTTCCACACTATACAAACGAAATAACAATAATAATATAAAATGAGTTGATTTACAAGAAAGAAACAGCCAGTAGCAGAAGAAAAAAGAAGCGGATTTATTGATTCATTAATGTATAATTCACAAGGTGGTTATACTACTGATAGAGCTATGTTATTACCCGCTGTTTATAGATGTGTTGATGTTATAAGTGATTCAGTTGCACAACTACCTTTAGAACCTTATTTAATTGATAGCGCTGGTTATAAATCAAAATTTACAGCACATCCTACATACAGACTTTTAAATAGTGAGCCTAATTCAAATATGAGCAGGTTTACTTTTATAAAAACTCTGATTCAAAGTGTACTTTTAAGAGGTAACGGATATGCTTATATAGAACGAGATAAACAAGGTAATGTAAAATCATTACATTATGTAGATACTAATTTTGTAACTGTTGTACCTTCAGACATTACTAGTATAAATACTAACATTAGATATTCAGTAGTAGGTGTTCCAAATTTAGTTGAATCTATTAATATGATTCATATACTGAATTATAGTTATGATGGCATTCACGGAATTAGTACATTACAACACGCTCGTAAAACTTTAGGTCTGGCTACAGATTCAGAAGCACACGCAGCAGGATTTTTTAAAGGTGGTGCTAATTTAGCAGGTGTTTTAAAAGTAGAAGGTACATTAACACCAACACAATCGCAAGCTATAAAATCAAGCTGACAAACTGCATTCAGTCCTTCTACTGGAATGCCAAACGGAGTGGCTGTACTATCTGGAAATATGGAATTTCAACCTATAACAGTAAGTCCAGTAGATTCACAACTTTTGGAAACTAGAGAATTTAATGTAATTGATATTTGTAGATTCTTTGGAGTTTCACCGGTTAAAGCTTTTGATTTTTCTAAAAGCAGTTATTCAACTGTTGAAGCTACACAACTAGCATTTCTTACAGATACACTTTCACCACTATTAGAAAAAATAGAACTAGAACTAGAGCGCAAACTATATAAACCTTCTGAGAGGGATAATATAGATGTTCGGTTTGATACTTCAGTTTTATTAAGAGCAGATATAAAAAGTCAAGCAGAATATTATAATACACTGTTTCAAATTGGTGCAATTACACCTAATGAAATTAGAAAAGCTTTAGATTTACCTGCTTTAGTAGATGGCGATAATAGTTTTGTACAGGTTAATGTTATGACATTACAAAATGCAGTAAAAGAAAAACAAGAAACTGCTATACAAGAAACACAAGAAATAAATACAGAAAATGAAGGAATTAAGAAACAGTAGTTGAGAAGTTAGAGCTACAGAAGATAGTAGAACAGTAGAAGGTTACGCTTTAAAATTCAATAAAGAATCTAATGATTTAGGTGGATTTAATGAGATGATACAACCAGAAGCATTAGATGGAATATTAGTAAAATCGGATATACTTTGTCTATTAAATCATAATGAAGATAGAGGTATTTTAGCACGGTCAAAATTTGGTGCAGGTTCATTAAATTTAGAAGTAGATGCTGAAGGTTTAAAATACAGATTTGAAGCACCACAAACAGCTTTAGGTGATGAACTTTTAGAAGGATTAAAAAGGGGTGATATTAGTACATCTAGTTTTGCATTTACAATTGATAATGATGTTTGGGAAAAGAGATCAAACGGCACATATTTACGAAAGATCACCAAATTCAAAGAATTGTTCGACGTTTCACCAGTTTACAAAGAAGCTTATCCAGATACTACAGTTGCACTTAGAAAAATGCAGGATTTGAATGAAGAAGATTTAAAAGAATACTTTGAACTATTAAAAAATAAAATAAACTAATGAAGAACACATTGCAATTATTGGATGAAAAAGACCAATTAAAGAAAAGAGCACAAGAAATTATATCTGGTGTTGAAAAAGAAACTAGAAAAATGAATGATGTTGAAAATACGGAATTTGATTCAATAACTAAACAACTAGCTGAAAAAGATTTAGAGATTAGAAAAATTGAAGAAGATAACAAAATAAATTTAAATACAATAACAACAAAACAAACAAATCAAACTATGGAAAATTTCTCATTATTGAAAGCTATTAATGATTTAGCTAATAACAAACCATTAGATGAAAGAGCCTTAGAAGTCGATGAAGCAGGTAGAGCAGAATTTCGTAAATCAGGTCAAAATTTCGCTGGACAACTTATTTTACCTATGGAAACTAGGGGTGCAATTTCAGCAGTTACAGCAGGTTCTGGACTTGAAGTAGTTGCAACCGATAAACTAGGAATCTTAGAACCACTTAGAGCTAATTTAGTATTAGTACAAGCTGGTGCAACTTATTTATCAGGTTTAGCTGGTAATGTATCAATTCCAGCTTATTCAGGAAGTAATGCACTTTGAGAAGGTGAAACTGATGCTGCACAAGATGGTGCTGGTGCATTCACACAAGTTGATTTAGCACCTAAAAGAATAACTACTTATATAGATGTAACTAAACAATTTTTAATTCAAGAATCATCTTCAGCTGAAACTATGTTGATGAAAGATATAGTAAAAGCAGTTTCTAATAAATTAGAAGCTACAATATTTGGTACAGTAGCTGGATCTGCAACTCAACCAGCAGGTCTATTAATGGGAGTTGTTGCCGATACTGTAGCACCTACTTACGCAGAATTAGTAGGAATGGAAACAGCTTTAGAAACAGCTAATGTAGTAGGAAATAAAGTATTTATTGTTTCACCTTCAGCAAAAGGAGAATTAAAAACCACATTAAAAGCTAGTGGTGTAGCAGCTGGTTATTTAATGGATAATGACGAAATTAATGGTTATCCAGCATTATCTACTTCAGCAGTACCTTCTAAAGGTATAATCTTTGGAAACTTTGAAGACTTTGTTATTGGGCAATGGGGTGGAATTGACTTAACAGTTGATCCTTATACACAAGCTTCTAATGGTAAAGTAAGAATTGTAATTAATGCATTCTTTGATGCTAAACCTCGTAGAGCTGGTTCATTTGTAAAAGCAATTTTAGCATAATAAATAGAATATGTATTTGACAATAGAGCAAGCGAAAAAACACTTGAATCTGGAAACAGAATTTATAGAAGATGATAGTTATATCACTTCGTTAATACAAGTAGCGGAAGCAACTGTTGAATTACATATAAATCAAAAATTAATTGTTGTTGCTGCAAATAATGGTGATGTTATGCCATTGCCATTATTGCACGCAATGCTTTTAATGATTGGTAATTTATATGCAAACCGGGAAATGGTGAGTTTTGCAACTAAAACTACAGAAATGCCTTTTAACTATAGATACCTTTTAGATTTTTATAAAAACTATTCAAACTAATTAATTATGATACCAGCAGGAACATTATTATATAGTTTAATATTTAAAGAAAATCAAGTAGTTCAATCTGAATCTGGTGCAGTTACAAAAAAGCTAGTTGAACTATTTAAATGTAGAGCAGCTAAGGTTAAACAAGCTGGTAAGTATTTAGTAGATGCAAAAGAATTATTTCATAGTAATACATTAGTTTTTAAAGTTAGATATAACAAATTACTCTCTGAATTATTAATTGTTCAATATGAAAATCTTGATTATAAAATAACTTCATTTGATAGAAATTTATTTAATAATTCAGCTGAAATAACGCTAGAAAAAATTAATAAATAAAATGGAAGTACAAACTACATTAATTGATTTAGACCGAGTTTATAAAGCTATTGAAAACTTAAACGACTTTCAAAAAGACAAAGCAGTTCAGCAAGGTTTAAAGGATGCAACAGGATTATTTATTAATGCTGGTAGGCAAAATCTAAGAGATAGAATGAAATCTAAAAAAGGTGATTCTGGTGATTTGTTAAAGTCCTTTAGAAGTAAACTAAAAAGGTCAAGTTTAGGAGCAATTGCCGGATTTAATCAATTAGGTATGCACGCACATTTAATAGATTTAGGTACACAAGAAAGAACCACTAAAAGCGGTGCAAACAGGGGAAAGGTTGAAGGTAATAGTTTCTGAAAAGATGCTATTGAATCGAATGAAACCGCTGCAATAGATAAAGTTTACAGTGGTATTGAAAGAGCAATTACAAATTTAATAAATAAAGGATAAGATGGTAAAAGCATTTACAAAGTTCTCAATAACTACAGAATTACGAAAATTAATTGTTGCAGATAGTGGTTTAACTGATTGAGTAGGTAATAATATATTTCCTATAGTTGCACCAGAAGGAACAGAAGGCGATACTATAATTTATTATAGGGAAAAGTATTCTAAAGAACATACTCAATTTGGGATTTATGAAGAAAAATGCAATGTTACTTTTGTAATTGTTTCAGAAGATTATGATAGAAGTATATCAATAACAGAAGCTTTAAATGATTTAATTGAAGGCATACACCAAAACAAAGATAATTATAACTATGAATGCAGACTAACAGATTCAGTTGAAGATTTAATAGATAAAAAATATATTCAGACTTTACAGTTTGAAATCAAATAACAAATAATACAATTAAAATAAATAATAATGGCAACATCATATAATTCAAATACCGATTTAGTAAAAGGTAATAACCTAATGTTATTCGTAGGTACTACACCAATTGCTTTTGCAAAAACTTGTGATTTATCAATTAGCGCAGCATCAATTGATACGACTAATAAAATGTCTGGAAATTGAAAAGCTAGTTTATCTGGTCAAATTTCATATACAATTGCTTCTGATTTTTTATATACTACAGTAGCAGGTGATACTTCATTCGATACACTTTTAGCTAGTCAAATAGCAGGTACTTCTATTAGTTTTACTATTGGAATTGCAGACCCTGCAACATTTGCATTAACTGGAACAGGTCTTTATACCGGAACAGCACACATTACATCTTTAAGTATGAAAGCTGAAGATAATGCAATAGTTTCTTGTTCTGTATCTTTAGAAGGTTCAGGTGCTTTAGTAAAAGTATCAGCATAATAATTAGATCAAAATATAAAAGGCGGTGATTATTTACCGCCTTTTGTTTTTAAAATTCAAATTGATATGAATATAAAATTGAATATAAAAAGTATCATCAAATTTGAACAGTTTACTAATAAATCATTTAATGAAATAGACTATACAAATACAGATGATTTATTGAAATTAATGTACTGTATAGTTTTATCAAATAATCCAGAAGTATTTACTTATGATGAGTTTTTAGAAGTAATTAATAATAAAAAGATAAGTAAAGAAATTGTTGATAAATTCAATACAGAATTAGAGTTAATGAAACAGTTCTCTAATAAAGAGAATGAAGAAATTGATGAAAATAATTCAACAAATAAAGAAATTATTTATATAAAAGACATTGCTTCATTATTAATAATTAGTGCCGGATTGGATATTAATTATATAATGAATGAGATGAATATTTATGATATTGGTTTATATATAAAAGCTTATAACAATAGAATAAAAGAACAAATGGAGAGTCGCAGATTATGGTGCTATTTATCTATTATACCTCATATAGATTCATCTAAAATAAACAATCCTGCAAAATTTTATCCTTTTCCTTGGGAACTTGAAAAGCAAGCAGAACAAGAAAAAACAGAGTTTAAAATTATGGCTGATGAATTACCAGATATGTTTAGAACTGGTGCAGATTTAATTGAAAAAATAAACAAACAACAACAAGAATAATATGGCAAATAATTTAAGTTTCGGTGTAGCGGTTAATCTACTAACAGAGAATTTTAAAAGAGGTCAAGCCCAAATACAAAACGGATTTAGAGAAATAAAAGCTACAGCTTTAGAAATGGCTGGGGTTTTGGGTGCTGGTCTTGGATTTACTCATTTGATTGAAAAAATGATTGATGTTGCTAAAGAGTCAGCAGCAGTAAATAAGGCTTTAAAAGTTGCTTCTGGTGGTTGAGCAGAATATGGTGAAAATCAGAAATACATCATTGAACTAAGTGATAAATATGGTTTAAGTATTAATGAAATGACTGGTGCCTTTGCAAAGTTTACAGCAAGTGCAAAGACTAGTAATATACCTTTAAAAGATCAACAATCATTATTCACAGGTTTAAATGCAGCATTACTAGCAACTGGTGCTAGTGGTGATAAAAAAGCAGAAGCTTTTGATGCTATGTCGAAGATGATGCAAAAGGGTACAATTCAATTAAAACCATTAATTGCGGGGCTTGGTACGGCTTTACCTGAATCACTTTCTATAATGGCTAAATCTATGGGTGCGTCTGTAGAAAAGCTTCGTGATATGGCTAAACACGGTCAATTATTAGCTAATGATGTTTTCCCAAAATTTGGGGCTGAATTACAAAAAGCCTTTGGTAATGTTGACACTGATACAATAGGCGGTGCTACTAATAGAATTGGTAATAGCTTTGAAGAATTAACCGCAAAATTAAATGTAGGTAATATCTATAAAAATATATTGAATGGTGCTAGTGAGGCTTTTAAATGGGTAATTGAAAACTTTAAAGCTTTAGGTGATGCTGTGGTTAATATAGTAACAACTGTGATTATAGCAAAAGCTTTTACGGCTATTAAAAATGGTTATGCAACAGTATCAACAGCAGCAACTGAAAGCTACATAAAACAAGCTGTAGAAGCAGAAAAAAGTGCTGTTATGCAAGAATTAGCTGGTAGCACTTTATCAAAGAAATCACAAAAGAGATACTTAGATGAATCAATTGCAGCAGCAAAATCTTATGCTGAACAAGAAGCAGCGGTAAATAAATTTGGGTTGACTTCTTCGTTTGCATTTAAAAATGTTGGTTTAGCAATTAAATCAGCTTTTATGTCATTCTTACCAATGATTCTAATTAGTGGTGCAATCGCAATTTATCAACACTTTTCAAACCTTGCAGAGAAAGCAAAAGAGTTAAAAGCTATTTGAACAGATTACACATCAGGTTTAAAGAATGCTGGTGAAAGTAATGGACAACTTAATGATTTAAAGAATTCAAAAAAGATAATTGAAGATACAACCATTTCATTAAAGGAGAGACAAACAGCATTAAATACTATCAATTCAATTTTAGGTACTAATTATAAATATGATAAAGATGGTTTAAAAATCGCTGGTGATATTAACAAGAAAATTAGTGAAAGACTTGATTTATTAGACAAACAAAGTAAATACCAATACCTGTTAAGTAAACAGAATCCGAATGATGATAAAATTGCTGAAAATCAATCTAAAATTGATGTTATTGATAATCAATTAAGAAGTGATATTAATGGCGGTAAAAATGTAAATAAAGGTCTAGTTAGTGATAGACAGAATTTATTTAATGAGAGAGACCAGTTATATAAAATAAGAGATAATATTGCTAGAGAAAAAAATAAACTAAAATCTGAACTTGGTAATAATACAGGTGAAACTACAAGTCTTAATGTTGATAGTAATATAAATAAAAAAGAAAAAAAGGGAAAAGAAGATCCTATTCAAAAAGAAGAAGATGATATAGCAAAAAAACTAACTGAATACAAAAATCAATTAGCTAATAAAGTAATAACAACATCAAAATATAATGAACTGTATGATAAATTAAACAAAGATTCTGTTACTAAATTAGGTGGTTTATTAACTCCAGAACAAGCAAAAAAAGATGTTGTTTATCAAGATGCTTTAAAAGGTGTTGCAAACCCATTAACAAGTGTTGATGATAAAATTGATACTGCTAAAGATGATTATTTAAAAAAACTAGCTGAACAAGACAGTTATTTAAAGAATGGTATTATTACGCAAGATGAATATACTAATGCAATGTCTGGTGTTGTTGATGAAGCATTAAGAACTGTTTCAGCAATAAAAGGTGTTAACTTTGGTACTAATGATTTTATCAAAACAGTAAAGGATAAACAAAAAGAATTACAGAAAAAAGATTATTCATTTCAATTACCAGTAAAACCAGAAATAGACCACACTTTTGATTATAACAAAAATGATAATGAAAAATTAGAAGATAAATCACAGCAAAATGATGATTATATTAAAGCTATTGAAAAAGCTTTTACAGAAGCAGGTGTGAAAGATATTAAAAAATCAATGGCTGATGCTAATGGCGATTTAACTAAGCTTAAAGCACAGTTCAACGGTCAAGCTGATAGTTTAATTGATGAATTGAATACTGCATTAAAAAAAGCTCCTAGTCTTGCAGAGGCTCTTAAAATAGCTAAGGTTAAAGAGGATGTAAAAGACTTACAACACCAATTAAATACTGGTGTATATGGTAGCGTTAAAGAAATTGCAGGTTCAGCAAAAAATTTATATAATTCTTTCAAAGCGGTTAACGATACATTTTCTAATGTAAAATCAACAGGTTGGGATAAAATATTAGCTGTTTGGGATGCAATTACAAATAGTATTGATAATATAACAACAGCTATTAAGACAATGCAAACATTGATAGCTCTTACTGATAAATTAACTAAGGCTAAAGCAGCAGAAAATAAAATTGAAGAAAAGGCAAATAAACCAGAATTATTAAAGAATACATTAAAAGGATTTGATACTAAAAAAGCATCTGTAGACATTAGCGATTTATCGAAATTAGCAGGTTCAAAAACTGATAGTAGTACAGAAGACACAAATAAAAAAACTGATGAAGATAAAACAAAAGTAGCCGCAAATACAGCTGTAGCAGTATCTGGGGCAATATCATCAGCAGCAGACTTGCCATTCCCTTTAAATTTGGTTGAAATGGCAGGAGCAGCAGCCTCAGTTTATTCATTAATTGGAAATTTACCAAAATTTGCAAATGGTGGTATTGTTCAAGGTTCAAGTTTTACAGGTGATAAAGTAATAGCTGGTTTAAATTCTGGTGAAATGATTCTAAACGGAGGTCAACAAAGTACATTATTTGGTCTTTTAAATGGTCAAGGTGGAATAAATGGACAAAATACAGGCAATGGTGGAACTGTTGAGTTTGTGATTGAAGGAAAGCATTTAAAAGGGGTTCTTAATAACTATGATAAAATAAAAAGTAAAGTATAATGAAATACACAGGACAATTTAAAAATATAAATAATACTCTTTATCAGATAGATATTGATATAAATAATGGTATTACTGGTAGCACTGAATTAGTGCTATCTGATGAACCTTTTAAAGTTGAATATAATAATGATAAAGTTATTTATTCACCTTTAAAATTATCCAATGCAACCTGCACTATTTTATCAGATAAATATCTATTTGATATATATCAAAGTACTGCACAAGGGTGTAAAATGACATTAACCAACTTAGATAATAACTCTATTGAGTGAGTTGGTTATGTTACACCAAATATCTATACACAAGGTTTTGAAAATGTTTTTGAAAGTATAGATATTGAAGCAATTGATGGATTAAGTACACTTGATAATTATACTTATCAACAAATTGATCCAGACAATAAAAAAATTAAATCATTTGAAAGTATATTAGTTTATATAATCAGTAAATGTAATTGCTATAGAAACATATATATCAATCAGAATAATTCTCTAACTAGTTCAGCAGATAAAACTAAAATAATTGATAAACTATTTATTACTGAACAAAATTTCTTTAATGATGATGCACAAGCTGCAACAGATACTACAGCGGCAGTTGCAGCTACATCAATGACATATAAAGAAGTACTAACTGAAATAATTCAATTTTTGGGATATACAATAATAGCGTCTGGTGATAGTGTTTATATATTGGATTATGATTATTTAAAAAATGGTTATACCAATTATATTCAGTATTCAACATCAAACAACTGATCAAATTATTCAACAAGTCAAGTAGTATTAAATGATATTAATGATATAACAGGGGCTAGTTTTAAAGCTAATGGTGCAACAATTGAACTTGATACAACTTATAATCAAATTAGTATAAAGACTAATTTAAATAGTAATGATAGTTTGTTACCTGAATTTTTTGATGATACACAATTAACTAATATAAGTATTACTGCTAATAACCAATATCTCTGGAATGATTATGTATTGTGGTTCGATAATGGTTATACTTATTATAACAAATACTATAAACATAACCAGTATATAACAACTTGGTATATTGATGATAATAATTGGCAACAATTAAATTTCGATTATACTACTTATCCTATTCTTAAAAATAATATAGGTGCTTTATTCAGTAGACAAGCTTATTTTGAAACTGCTAAAGGTGCAGATAGTGTGTCATTTAGTAATATAATCCAGTTGTTTAGACATCAGGAAAGCAATCCAACAACAACACAGAATTTATTAAAACCTGTTTTGTATAATATAGCTGGTAGTGTTCCGCAAAATAGTTATTTATATGATACTTTTTATATAATAATTGGTGGTTCAGCTTGTTGGACAAATATGCCTCAAAAATGGTATATTGACCAAACAGAGGATGTTGGAGATGACACAAGTTTTTCAGAAGATAATTTACATTTAACAGCAACGCTTCAAATTGGAAACAAATACTGGAATGGCACAATATGGACAACGACAGTTTCAAATTTCAAAATTCAATTTAAAAAGGGTGATGAAAGTCATTTAATGAATAAATGGTTTTCGGTAAAAAATCAAGTTAGTTATCAGGATTTTATTTCTGAAACAGGTCAAAAAATACCAATCAAGACAACAGACCAGATTTATGGTGACGTTAATTTTATACTTTACGCACCTCAAAATGTAATACCACATCATAGGGTTGATAATGTATTTTTGAAAGATTTTACCGTTAAATTAGTCAATCAAAATTCAGAAAAAGATACAGCAACAGATACACAATATTTGAATGTAATTGATACTAACTATATTAATCAATTTAGTGATCTGGATTTTAAAATATGTAGTCAAACAAATAAGGGTTTAAATTATAGTTCGGTTATTCAATTAAATGATGATGGGACATATTCATATAATAATGCTATAAATAATAAGGCATTAAACAAAACTCAATTACAAGAATATAACATAATTGAAAAGTATGTAAATCAATATTCAGAGCCACAAAAAAAACTCAATATAACACTGGCAAACAATTATAAGCCTTTTAGTTTATTCACTTGCGGTTTATATCCAGATGATAAATATATAGTTGATAAAATGTCTATTGATTACTACAATGATACTAATCTGTTGACGATAATAAATAAAAAATAAACGATATGGAATTTATAAAAATAGATATACCAAAACAAAGCAGTACAGGAACAATTAATTATTATGGTTCAAGTTCTTCTAGTAGTTCTGCACCTTTAAATTATTTGCCTTTACTACCACAGTCAAGTAATTTGGCTGGTGCTAATGGTGTAATCAAATTAGCTGATACTAATTACTTATTAACTGATTCTGGTTGAAAATTTTCAACAGTTAATACAGATGGAACTTTCACTGATTTAATGACACTTGATATTAATGGTAATTTGCTAGTTAAAGGTGAAGTTTGTGCCTATGCTGTTGGTTCTGTTACTGGTGGCACTGGTTCAACTGGTGGATTAATTAAATCTGTTTATGGTTATTCAAGCTTAGGTAATTCTTTTGATAGTAGTGATTTAGGCAGTACATTTAATGCTTATACAATTAATCAATTGAATAGTAGATTAATTACAATTGAAAATAAGAACTATTTAACTGACCTTACAAGTGAATTATTAATTAGTACATTGGGTTATACTCCATATTCAGCTAATAATCCTAGTGGATATGTTACAATCTCTTCTATACCTACTAAATTATCACAACTAACTAATGATTCTGGTTATATTACCAGTGCATCACTAACATCATATGTATTAAAAGCTGGTGATGTTATGACAGGAAATTTAACTACTAAGGGTTTATCAATAACTAATGGAACGCAAACAGTTAATTTAATTGTTGATGCTAACGGTTATTTATCTGTTGATAATAATTTATATTCAAGCGGTGATATTAGTGCTTTTGGTGCTGGTACTGGTTCAACTGGTGGTGGTTCTGGATTAATTCAGACTGTTTACTCATATAGTAATCTAGGTGGCACATTCAGCAATGCAACATTAATAGATACATTTAACGCTTATACTATTAATCAGATGAATAATAGATTGGTAAGTGTTGAAAATGGTTCATTGACTTCTATAAGTTCGGATTTAGTTATTAATGCTTTGGGTTATACACCTTATAACGCTACTAATCCGAGTGGATATGTTACAAATTCATCATTACCAACTAAGACAAGTCAACTAACTAATGATAGTGGCTTTATAACTGGTATTAATTCAAGTCAGATAACTACAGCTTTAGGGTTTACACCTTATAACTCAACTAATCCGAGTGGTTATATTACTAGTTCAGCACTTTCACCATATCAATTGTCATCAACTGCAATAAATACTGGAAATATAGGAAGTCAATCAGTAAACTATGCAAATAGTGCTGGTAGAGCAGGCTATTTAGCATTACAAAATATTGGAACTCCTGACCAAACAGGACTTAATGGGATATACTATTGTAATGGAGGTACAACACCAACTCCTTCCGGTTCATCAGATGGCACTTTAATTGCCTCATCATATGTAAATGATGCTTATTCTTGGGGTTCACAAATTTATCAAGATTACAGAGCTGGATATTTGTACATTAGAGGTCGAAATTCTGGCTCTTGGAGTAGTTGGTTAAGAGTTATAGATTCAAATACTATCGGAAGTCAATCTGTATATTCAGCTGGTAGGCTCCAAGGTGCAGATGCATTCACTACAGGTTCTGATGGTTGGTGGCGTTCAAATGGCAATTGCGGTTGGTATAGTTCAAGTTATGGCGTAGGTATTTATGCAACAGAATCAGGTAATGTTAGAACATATAATAATGCTAATATGATTTCAGGTGGCTATTTTAAAACTACTTCAGGTTGTGCAATGGTTGGTGATTATGTTGAAGCTGGTACGACTGATAAAATTATATGGACAATTGGTTCAAGTTGGGCAACATTAGCTAGTCACTATGGTTTAGGCTATACTTATAATAATGTGTCTGGATTTGGTCATTCTTTATTTATGGCTGTTGCTGGAACGAAAACAATACAATTTTCATTAGAATCTGGTAGTGCTAAATTTAATGGCAATATATTAGCAAATGGTGAGGTTACAGCTTATTCAACATCTGATAAAAGATTAAAGAAAAACATTAAACCGATTAATAACAGTTTATCAATTATCAATAAATTAAAACCTGTTTCTTATAACTGGAATGAGAAAGCAAAAGAATTAAACCCAAACAAGGATAATAAAAAAGATGTTGGTGTAATTGCTCAGGAACTAGAAAAGGTATTACCAAATTTAGTACATAATATCTATTCTGATGAACAATATAAAGGTGTTGATTACATTAAATTAATTCCTTATTTAATCGGAGCAATTCAGGAGTTAACAATAGAAATAAATAAATTAAAAAATAAATAACTATGAGTTTATCAACAACAAATATAACAACAACGCTCGTTTCGCAGACATTAGGATTTGCAAGTAATGATGTAGGTACTTTAGTTGCATCTGCTTCATCTGGCGGTATTGGTGGTTATGCTTTTTACATTGCAGAAAATAACAACGGAACAACAACCGATGGTACATTACTACCTAGTTCATTGCCAAAATGGAACATATATTCAAATAATAGTCCGGGTGAATGGAAGTTATCAGCATTTGTGCAAAACAAGATTGAATTTAAATTAAAGAGAAGTATTTATGATTCAAATAGATATGATTTTTCTTTAGGCTCATTTAGGGGCTATAATCATAGTGCAATTACTCCAATTTTAAATGCTCAATCAGCTGACATAGGACAAAATACAGGGTCTGGAACATACAACAAAGGGTTTTCAATAAACTGTAATCTAGGTGAGTATGATTGGACAAAAGTTTCATCAAGTGCGAGTAAAGTTAAAGTTGTTATAACTAGGGATATTGGCGGAGATGTTGCAGCAACAACAGTTTTAAATAATATTGGCACTGGAACAATTTCTTTTTCTTCGCCTATTCTAATAACAGGATCAACAACTGCATATGGAACATATACTTTTACCCAACAAATAGCAATCTGTGATTCAAGTGGTAATGTTATTTTTTATTTGCCTATAAGCTCAAAAATAACTATCAACATTTATAAAGTTGTGCCTTCTGTACTTAATGCAACAATCGGTGGCGTTACAACACAAATTTCAAAAGGTTCTTATACATTCAATATACAAAGTGGTTATGTAACTCAAAGTTATGCAGTAGGAACAACAATGGCAATAAATAAAACATTAAGACAAATTATTTATAATCTGTATGATTCTAATAGTGGTACATTGGTAAGTACTGCAACCTATACAACATTTGGCAACTATGATAAACCAACAACAATTGCATCAATCACATCAGGAACGCCAATTTTGTTTTCAGCTCAATGGGACACAAACAGACTTTACCCAACAGCAAAACAATATGTAGTTATCAATATGTTTTATTCTTAATCAAATAAGACTTACTATTTAATTAAAGCACCATTCATTAATTTGGATGGTGTTTCAAATAAACAAACAATATGAAAATAAAATCAAAATGATTTACTTATGAGGAATTAATTCATACAGATAAAAATCTAGTGAATATTCCCAATGAAACACAAGTAGCTAACTTACAAAGGTTAGTTACTAATGTGTTAGACCCATTAAGGGAAATGTACGGAAAACCTATTAAAATCAATAGTGGTTTTAGAAGTCCAGAAGTAAATAAAGCTGTGGGTGGAGTTAGTACATCAGGGCATTTATTAGGTACTTGTGCCGATTTAGATTGTGATGATAACAAAGAGATATACAACTTAATTAAAAATAACTTTGAATTTAGACAATTGATAGATGAACATAATTTTGCGTGAGTTCACGTAGAATATAGAGAAGGCGATAATAAGAAACAACTAATAAAAACTTAGTATGAAAAAATGATTAAAGAATATTTTAAGTACATCAGATGAAGCTTCACACAAGAGATTGATAAGCATTTCCAGTTTTATTGTACTTGTTCTAATGGTTGCTTTAAATGTGTTTGATATAACAATAACACCAGAACTTATATATGTGTTTTCAGCCTTGTGTGGTGGTAATAGTATTTTGACAGTAATTGATAAATTCAAGAACTAATGATTACACTATTAAAAACAAAATTAGTTGCTGTTTTATGTGGTTTGCTTTTGATTTGCGGAACTTTGTTATACTTTTCGTACAATCACACGGTTCAACTAAATAAAGAGATTGCAACAGCCACTAATAATTATAAAGCATCAGTTAGGAAAAATGTAGTTTATCAATTTACTTTAGATGATTTAAAAGCTAGTAAAGATTCATCTGATTTAAAGGTAAAAGACCTGATTAAACAATTAAAGATTCAGCCTAAAAAGGTAACTGAAACCGTAGATGTTAACTCTCAATTCAGCAAAAAAGATACAGTGAAATTAGTAGATAGTGTGTTTGTAAAAGATTATACAGCTAAAATTGGTGATGAATGATATTCTTTAGATTTGAAATTCAAAGCACCAAACAGCTTTAGTACAGATTTGAAAGTGAAAAATGAAGTAATTGCTATTACTTATGATAAAAGGGAAACAATAAAACCTGCAAAGAAATTCTTTTTGTTTAGGCTGTTTCAAAAGAAGCAAACAATTCAAACAATTGAAGTAAAAGAACTAAATCCGTATTCAGAGGTGAAAGACTTCAAAATAATTAAAGTAATCAAATAAGTAATATGACATTAAATGCACAAACAAAAATCGGGTTAACTTTTGGGCAGATAGTAGCAATTATAGTAGTAGTATTTGGTTTTGCAATGGGCTATGCAAACTTAGAGCAAAGAATAGCAGCAACCGAACAAAAGCAATATTATTTACAAAATACAATTGCATTAAATCAACGAAATGCAGAAACATATAGAATTGAAAACCGTGACGATCACAAAATAATGTTTCAAAAGATAGATCAAATACTGATTGGAGTTTCAAAAATAAAATAGCTAATTAAATAAAGCCTGTAGTCTTAATTGGTTACAGGTTTTTTGTTTACTTTTGCGGAAATACTGAAAATTATGTTAGAAGTAAAAGATACTGTTTTAGATTACATTAGAAAAATGGTAGAGACACATTTACCAGATATTGATATTAATGATGAAGGTGAACCTGAATTTTGTCCTTCATCTGGATTACATACATTTGTCAAAAGATATAATAACAATGAAATAGAATACACCTTTAAATATGAGGATTATTTAAAGAATAAGGAAGTACAGGATACTTTAAAAGAATTAGATATTGATCCTGAAAAGTTTTGGTACTATCTTTTATTTGCTTATGATTTTAGTTATTGTAAATGTGTTGTTGGAACTGTTGTTAAAAAAAGTCCAGCAGAACAACTGCAAAAATTTATCGACGCTATTGATGATAATACTATTGAAGGTAATAAGGTCGTATTTAAAAAAGAATCAAAAATTATATTAAGTATCAAAGGGAAACGCATTATTATTGATAATCCAGAAGCTATTTATTGTCTAGCTTTATTGTGTGAAAAAGGACTGAATAGCATAAAAAGTGATACTTTTAATTTATCTATTGGTGATGGTAAAACTATTAAAAAAGAATCTGATTCAGTTTTCATTTGTCTTTTTACAAAAATAATCAATTCCTTTTTTACAGATACTTTTACAGTAAAACCGAAAGCAAAGAAAGGTGATCCAGTATCACTTAGTTTTTTATTATTAATATCCAGACTTGTATATTTTACAGAAATATCAACTAATAAAAATTTGTTAGATGATGAAAATACTTTGAATGTATGTTTGAAGGATTATAAAAACTACAAAATGAAAGCAACTAATATAATATATTTTGCTAATTGGTTTGATGTAAAGGTGTGGTAAAATGTAGTATGTTTTTACTCACTAAACTCAGTTCATAATAGCAATAGTTTTGCAGTGTCAAAAGGAAATAACAACGACGTTAGAGTAATTTGACACAACAAAAAATACAAGATATTATGAGTATTGAAAATTCAAGTGCAGTAAATGCACAAACAAAAACAAAAGGGATTCAGAAAGGTATTATGACTGAATCTAAAAATCTTTATGGTATTTATATTAGACCAAACATCACACCAGAAGATTTAGTTGTATTATGTGATAAACATTTAGTCGACTGTAACAGGTGGATTGTTAATGTAACTGCATTAAAAGCAGAAACAGAAACTAAATTAAAGGCTCAACGAGTAGAAGCATTAAAAACTTCTGTAAGTACTATGACTGCTGAAGAAAAAGCAGAAATCATTAACCTTTTAAGTGCTTAATGGTATGTTGCAACAAATTAAACAATTATTGCCACAATGTAAATACATCCTACAAGGTGTGGGTGTAGTAGAAGTAATTAGTATTAATGTCGTTGATGTTAGTGGTGTTTTACTAGGTAGTGAGAACAGTGTAGATAGGTATACACTTCACGGTATATGTGATATTGAAATGAAAGTTATTGATGTCTTATCTAAGACACAAATGTACACTATTGATGGTAGTTACACAGTAGTAGAAGGCGAAGTTAATATTACTGATCCGATTGTAATTATACCATTTCATTAATCCTACTATTCTAAACTTACAGGCTGTTCACGATGATGTGGGCAGCCTTTGTTGTGTCTATAGGTGTCTTGTTTTATAATCTCACTTACTGTTATTGTAGCAACTTGTTTTCTATCTCTTTTAGTTAGTCATAAGTTATATATTGCTTCTATATGCTATATAATGAAAGTATATGTTGTAATTTAACTTGTATTGTCCAGATTTCGTTGAATTTCTAGGAATTTCTGAAACTGTTTATATTTTAGTGTAAACGTTATGAAGAAGCCAATTCAGAAAAAGAAAGTCAATAAGCTAACGAGTATACACATTCAGCTTATAATTGCACTCATTAGACTAATTACTGTTTTAATTTCACTGTTTCAGTATTGATTAATGTTGAATGCGGGGGTATGGGGTGAATTTTAGTTAACAATTGGCTTGAACCTCACCCCTCCCTTCTTTACACAAATCGTATTTTTTCAAAAATCGTAAACCCTAAAACCAACATATTGAAGTCAAAAAAGCCAATTACAGGGTTAATGTAGTTGGCTTTTTTATTTTACGTGGTATTGATTTGTATTATGTATTTACAATAGGGTAGGGGCTAATAAAAAGTTTTAAAAAACTTTTTGGTTCAACAGGCTTACTTATAGAATATTATAAATTACTAAAAGATTGTTCCTTTGGTGCTGGGTAATTCATATTGATAAATGTCGCGTTTCACCGCCATTTTGATGGATTTGGCCAATGCTTTGAAAATACCTTCCAACTTGTGATGCTCATTGGCACCTTCAGCTTTGATGTTCAAGTTTATTTTTGCAGCATCACTCAAGGATTTGAAAAAGTGATAAATCATCTCGGTTGGTAAATCACCAATGAATTCGCGTTTGAATTCAGCATCGAAAACCAACCATGCACGACCGCCAAAGTCAAGTGCCACCGAACATAAACAATCGTCCATGGGCAGATAGAATCCGTAGCGT